>Ga0302188_10000347_pt1 | contig 39394 bp, 33 predicted proteins | sample II_Bog_E2_1_FD_198783 | JGI IMG/M metagenome (GOLD analysis project Ga0302188, IMG submission 198783) | Peat permafrost microbial communities from Stordalen Mire near Abisko, Sweden - II_Bog_E2_1 | ecosystem: Environmental > Terrestrial > Soil > Wetlands > Peat | place: Sweden: Abisko... | reverse complement strand
GATAAGCTATTGGGGAAGCCACTCCCGATGATAGATGAGCTCAGATTGGATTAAATGAGCGTTGGGCGACCGTAGACTCCAAATGGTTGGGTATTACAGTTTTTAGATCACTCTCACAACCTTTTTTGTAAACTCCTCACTCAGCTGGATCATACTGCCAAAGGAAATATATAAAAACTTGCTGTTTCCCTTTTTTCTCCATCCATTCATCCAATCAGTCAACGAAGTTTCCATTTACTAATGTTTAGTGATAGAGTTGGAGAGGAGTCCCACCAATATATGATTGCTTGGTAGGATAGTAGGGTCATCAAGTCCAATGAAGCTGTTAAATACTACGACTCCTTTGTATCTGAAGGCTTCAAAGAGTATTTCAAACATTTTCAAAAACGAATTATCTGGCTGAGGACATAGAATAGTGTATCCTTCAACATGAATGCTCCTATCAAGACTAAGAAAGTTATACATTCCGCATGAAGATGAATAGGCATTGGGATGATTGACAATTAATTTAATTCCATTCTTACTGGCGTAGTTCATAGCTTGGGGGACACAGAAATTAGAAATGATCAGATCAGGCTTGTCAGTCTTTTGCTAAAGATATTTATGCATATAATTCAGGATATAAGCAAAGACTTTTCCAAATTTTTCTCCAACCATTTGCTTTTAGACAACCTCATTAAATTCGTCCTAAACTTCAACCATATTGATGTTTGGGTATAAACCTTGATATCTGCTTTTTATGAGCGGGCCCGTCACAAACGAAACATCGAAATTAGGATTTGTATTTTGAAGAATTTCAATAGTCTTCAAAGTTGGAATGAGATGGCCTTTTAACATAATAGAGTAAACCTCAATTCTTGGTCGCTTTTTGGATTCATCTGTGGACTGCATGTGGTACGTGATTAATGTATTATTAAACTCAATAAATGATATCAATAAATTCTTACTGAATTAACTTTAATTTTAATATTTGGGCACTTTCTGACTAATGCTGCACACCTCGACTAGTGACACTTAATATATGTCAACAAATTTGTGAAGTGTGATATCAATGAGTAAACTTTTTGTGGCTGGGGATAAATTGATTTAAAATAATAATGATAAAATAAATAATTCCCTATGCTAGAACCCATCATAAAATATTCATCATAGAATATCCAGATGAGATTTAATGAAAACAGAATAAAATTAATCTATTTTTTGGTCTATTATTTTAAAATATTCAATCGGATTTTATAATTTTATCAATGTTTTTTTTAGAGCAACGGCCAATACTTTTAGACTAAAATGTCTTTGAGAGGCACCGAGTTGTCCTTAATCGTTGCATCTTCATAGGCTGCACTAATCAGATACTCGCAGCCGAATTCCAACAATCTATCGACCAGTGCGCTGATATTTTGAGCAGTGTCGTGGGTTTTGCTTAGTCTGCTCATCCTTTTCATCGATTAAAAGTAGGATGCATCTTCCATAATTTTACTAATGGCATTGGCGATGATTTATTCTTAAACAAGAACATCTAAAAGCGCTGGGATTTCATTATCTAGCAATGGATCAATCATGATTCCGATATGCCTTTTATGAATTAATTTCGAAGTTATACCTTGATCTCCAAATACTGGAATGCAGACCATTGGAGTTTAAGTTGCAATGGCTTCACTAGCTGAACCCCACCCACCGTGAGTCAAATATCCCCTAACATCTTCTTGTTGCAAAATAAGTTATTGAGGAAGCCACTCCCGATGATAAATGAGTTCAGATTGAATTAAATGAGCATTGGGCGATCGTATACTCCAAATGGTTGGGTATTACAATTTTTAGATGACTCTCACAAGCTTTTTTATTAACTCCTCACTCAGTTTGAGCATACTGCCAAAGGAAATATATAAAAACTTGCTTTTTCCCTTTTTTCTCCATCCATTTATCCAATCTGTTAGCTAGGTTTCGATTTCCTAATGTGAGGTGACAGAACTCGGAAGAAGTCCCACCAGTGTATGATTGCTTGGTAGGATAGCAGGGTCATCAAGTCCAACAAAGCTGTCAAATATTAGGACTCCCCTGTTCCTGAAAGCATCAAACATTTTGTCAAACATATTCAGCATAGGAGGACTTGGCAGAGGATATAGAATTGTGTATCCTTAGACTCGAATACTTCTTTCAAGACTGAGAACATTATAAACTCCACTCATTCCTGCATAAGAATTTGGGTTATTGACAATGAATTTAACTCCATTCTTATTAGCATAGTTCATGGCTTGGAGCATGAAAAAGTCAGCAATGATTAAATCAGGCTTGTCAGTTTTTTGCTAAAAATATGTATGCATATAATTTAGGAAAAAACCAAGCTGCTCTATCATGTTTTTCCCAGCCATTTGCTTTTAAGTGGTTTCATCAAATTCATCTTAAACTGGGACCATGTGAATATGTGGATACAATTTTTGAAATTTACGAATGGTGAGTGGCCCAGCCATAAATGAAACATCAAGATTAGGGCTTTTCTTTTGGAGAACCTGGATAATTTTCAAGATGGGAATGATATGGCCTGTCATAAAATGGCCATAACATTCAATCTTTGGACGCTTTTTTATTTAATCTACAGACTGCATGTGATTTATGACTATTAAGATATGTTCACAAATTCAATAGGTGAAATCAATTAATAGGGTGATATGCAAAGGGTAAAAAAGCAAGTTAATCTTTATAGCAGATTTAAATTATTCTTAATAATCGAAGTGCAACTACTTATATTAATTAGTATACTACTTACTCAGATACAATCATTGCGTTTTTTATCCAACAGCTTAGAATATTTTTAAACTAAAATGTCTCTGAGGAGAACGGAATTGTCTTTTATAGTGGAGCTTTCGTAGGCTGGGCTCATGAGATACTCGGAGCCGAATTACAACATTCGTTCGACGAGTGTGCTGATTATCTGGGCAGTATCGTGAGTTTTGCTGAGCCTACTCATCCTTTTCATGGACTAAGAGTAGGAGGCATCTTCCATTACGTCTCGAATAGCATTGAAGATAGTTTATTCTTCCACGGGAACTTCAAACAATTATGGATATTCATTATCTTAAAATTAATATATTGTGATTCCAATATGTCTTTTGTGAACTAGTTTTGCATTCCATCCCTGATCTGCACAAACCGGGATACATACCATTGGAGTAGAATTTGCAATAGCCTCGCAAATGGATCCCCACCCACCGTGAGTCAAATATCCCCTAACGTCTTCTTGCTGCAAGATAAGCTATTGGGGAAGCCACTCCCGATGATAGATGAGCTCAGATTGGATTAAATGAGCGTTGGGCGACCGTAGACTCCAAATGGTTGGGTATTACAGTTTTTAGATCACTCTCACAACCTTTTTAGTAAACTCCTCACTCAGCTGGATCATACTGCCAAAGGAAATATAGAAAAACTTGCTGTTTCCCTTTTTTCTCCATCCATTCATCCATTCTATCAATTAACTTCCCATTTATTCGGGAAAAATAGTTGAGTTTGGAATAAGTCCAACCAGTGAATGATTACTTGGCAGCAGAGCAGGGTCATCAAGTCCAATGAAGCTGTTAAACAACACTTGTGCCTTGTATCTGTAGGCATTTAAAAGTAAATCAAAAAGATTCCAAAGAGGATGATCTGGAATAGAATAAAATATTGTATAGCCTTCAACACGAATGCTCCTATCAAAATTAAGAACATTATAAACTCCACTCATCGTTGTATAAGAATTAGGATTGTTAACAATGAATTTAATCCCATTCTTATTGGCATAGTTGAAGGCTTAAAGCATGAAAAAGTCAGCGAAAATCAAATCAGGCTTATTAGTTTTATTTTGAAAATATTTCTGCATGTACGTCATTAGTGAGTTCAAGAATTATAAATGTTTTTCAGCCAAAATTATCTGTTCTGCGTTCTAGTCTAATTCATCTTAAACTGAAACCATATGAATATGCGGGTAGATCTTTTGGAATTTTCTGATGATAAGTGGACCAGTCACAAACGAAATATCAAGATGAGGACTCTTCTTTTGCAGAATTTATATAATTTTCAAGATGGGAATGATATGCCCTGTCAGAATATGGGCATAAAATTAAACTGTTGGCCGTTGTTTATGTTAATCAATGGGCTGCATGAGGATAATGATGCTGCTTTCAAAAAATGATATTGTAAATCAGTAAATAATCTACTTGAGGCAATAAAACTATAATTATACAATTTATCTTATCGTCAATTAATAAGATATTTGCAAAATTATTCATAAATGAGGAAATCATGTCAAGCCTTTTTACTTTTCAGAATATCCGCAATGTGAGAAGTTTTCATGTGACTGGCAGAGCCTCTTCTATAAACTGACACTCTGTTGCGATATACATAGCCCTCAGCATTACAGTGGCGAAGCATCTCCCCAGTTTTACTCAAGCGATCATTTATAAATTGTTCGCGCTGTCCATCTTATATCACCTTTAAGTGCTATAAGTAAACTATACGATTCATATCGTAGGCCATTTCCAAAGTATTGGTGATTTTTATAATGGTACAGCCAGGGTTGTACTTATTCAGCAGATCAACTATACTCCACTTATCCACAAAAGGCACCGTGTCTTTAATAATCACTATTTTAGGACAACGAATAATTACTCTTAAAACCGTTAGTTTTTTGGAAAGAACTTCACTGAACTATTCATCGGTTTATTGAATCCGGGTTTAGAGTCCTTCCTAGTTAAATCCCTCCAAACTACTACCCAACTATAAATCTTCGGCCAATCTCATCACTTTTTATTCATTAAAGTTAGGTGTTCGCCACTTTAGATTTTGTTTCAGAGTTCCAGAAAGGAAAAAATTCTCATTCATTATGACGCCAATAAGTCCACGTAAAGCTACATTACTATATGGATACTTTGCGATGACAACTAGCAAATGGGATGGCCACCAATAAACACAGTATTATAAATCTTTGCGGAATTGGCAAAGGTGGTTAAGTTTTTAGTGAGTCCATAGAGCAGATTGTCTCTCAAATTTTCATCTTCTTCGTAGATGCATACACGTTCACCCTACTAAATACGCAATTTCATTGGATATATTTCAAAGACAGCTTCTTCGTTTTCTTTAAATATGGCGTTTTCAATGTAGATATCGAAGTTAGTAGGGGGAGGCGGGTAGATTTGCTTATATTAATGCGATTAAAGGGGAGCCATTTCCATAAAAGGAAGCTAGATAGAAGGACGAGTACGATGTTCAATCTAAAGAATGTCTCGACCTGAATGGCTGCATCAAGAATGGCCTTGAGAACATCAGACAAGTTAAGAAGCAACAGTATGGATGTAGCAACGACTGCAATATCTGTTTTTTTTGATGGTCTTATGTCTGTTCCGTAATTGAGAGCTGCTGCTGTGATGAATGTGCTTGCCAAATCGCAAAGTAAACTTTGCCCTCGCGCCACGTAGCTGACTGCAAGTTTATAAGAGGCCAATTTGAGATATTTGTCTTTACCTTTTTGAATAACTTAGTTGGTGACCTAATATATTTTAATAAAGGAAGCGCCTTGAATGGATTCATTAAACACTTTGACAAATTCATACTTGTATTCAGAATGGTGTTTAACAATACATGAATGCACCTTGCGGAGCATTAAAAAGATACCAAAATAGATAACAGCCACAATAACCGTTATAATGAGGATAAGCGAATGACTGCCGCCCACAAATAGGGCAGTTGAAATTAAAATTATGGCATTTTTATAGAGAGTCAGCACCCCATGAACGACAATGAATATTTATTCGTAGTCATGATTAAATTTATTAGCTGTTCTCAAGAAATATTATTCACCATACCAACGCAGTTCTTTATGGACTAATGACTCCAAGGATTATTTGTACAGCTTATTTCCTGCTATGACTGCAAGATAAGAGCTTACTTCCCCTTAGAGATAAATCAATCCAGCCAGACCTAAAGTGAGTATACCTTCGTAGAACATAAGGGTTCTTATGGCTTTGATGCCTTCCTTGGCTCTGTGCTCATATTCATGACCAATGTAAAAGTGTATGAATATGTGTAGCACTTAAACTGAAATTATTATGGCAACTACATCATAAAATAGGTACGAATGTATAAAGATTCAGAGAAAGGGAATGCCTTTATGAATTTTAAGAAATAGGCTCCCACTGAAGCTGTATGTCGTTCCTCAGCTTCTTTCAACTTCTTCTGAAGAGATTACTTGGCCAAATTTGCACTATAATTGGTCACACACTTAATCACATAGTTAATCTTCTTCCTCTTTTCACGCTACTTTGATTCATTTTCAAATAAAGCCTTGTACATCAATGCTTTTTTAACTTTCATCTGAAATTAAAGGGCAATCTTTCTGATATATTCGTCCTTCTTGTTTGAATCAGGAATAATCTGCTTTTTTAAGAAATTTTATATGTAACTTTGAGGATTGTTGCAAAGTTATTTAAAAGTTCCAATCTATTTGGTGACTCCCACATTAATTATAATGACATTGTCACTGTCCTAGATGTTATCTGTCTTTTGCAAGGTCAGCACTATCAATATCCCCTACTCTTGCTTTTTTCGAAGCATTTTCTCCACTTTCGCCGAGGCATCTATGTTAAGCCCACTGAACGGACTGTCTAAAATATAAATATCCGCATCTGAACAAAAGACTCTCCCCAATGACATTAGTTTCAATTGATTTTCATTGAACTTGTTCTCTTCAATAATATCCTCTAGTCCTTTTGACAGTCTTAGTTACTCATTAAGTCCAAGCTCCTTAAAGACATCCTTTATCTTTTAATCAGGGATTGATTTGTTAAAAAAAGCCATATTACTATATAAAGTGTCTATTAGGAAGAAATTCTCACTGGAAAGGTAGGCGATTTTTCCTTGCGCTTCAATCTATCCTTTGCTAAAAGGGACTTGACCCATTAGCATATTGAGAAATGTGGATGAACCTTGCCCCTTACGACCAAGTATCACATGTCGTTATCCAGCATTCATTTATATATGGAATTTGATAGCCATTTCAAAGGATTTGCCAGTTGATTTCAAAAATCCAGTTGTGCCCTTAGCAATACTTATGGATGCAGGCTTTTCGTTTGTTCTTCGATATTCTTATCCTTTAATTTATTCCTCTGGATGTTACAAATACTCAGTTATCCTTCGTAAGGAGTGAAAGCCATCGTTAATGGAGATGGATAATGTTCTAAAATCCTTCATGGGTCGATAGCAAATCCCTAGTAGCGATAAAATAAGGTATAACGACTGAACTGTCAGTGAGTCCTGACTATTTTGATCGAAAACTGAGGCAGTGACTACCACAGCGATGGGAAGCAGAAGCTGTGCAATATCATAGAGTGAAGCGTACCGATAAAATTGTACATGGTCGTGATTTTCTTCCAAAAAATAATCGTTATTGCGTTCGACTAGCAGACTCTCGGCTCGGATGGTCCTAGCAAATGTAATCTTCTCCATAAACTCATAGTTGAGCTTTGAGCGTTCGTCAATCAACTTTAATTTGGTAATATTGCAATGATGCATGCGATCATCAAGCACACGTTGCACCAAGAATATAAATATGAACCAGTAAAGCGCAATGAAGCCAAGGTAGGCGTTTAGCAAGAACAGCCAAATAATTGCAACTCCAATCGTGAAGGGAATCTCTACTGCTAGATATAGAATAGAAAAGAGGTTGTAAATAAGTTTAAGATCCACGTTCTATAACTGAAATATTTATGTTTAAGGAATACGCTTACGTTATTAGGGGTCCATCATTAGTGCTTTCTTAATCAGGCGCTTAGAGATCGCGCTTTCTACTGAAATAGCCACCTATTAAAAGGTTCGTTTCATGTGGGCTCGAAATATTAATCGGAGGAGTTGAAGAACAATAAATTTGAAAGCAACTGAACTGGAAGTCCGAGTGCCTTATGAGGCTTGCATTATCTCCATGAACTCCTTTATAATCTGTGACAACAGTAGATTTAATGAGGCGAATATTACCGTCAGCAACACACCAACTGAAATCTCCCAGCGATAGCAGAGAAGAAGATTTTTGAATAACCTGTATTTATCTTTGATATCGGTGTAGTAGTGAGGAATTCTCCGAAAAAGGTCTAAGTGGGGAATCGGGAATTGAGTGGCTAAGTAATGTGGATGGTACGTTAGTTGGGATTTTGGCGAAAGAGATTGAAGATATAGATAAGAGTGTGAAGGTGGAGGTAGCGTACGATGGGTGAATGAGTGTTCTCCATCAATATATATATACAGATATAACAGATGATTAACTGATATCAGCTCTGATCTTTATAATTGACTAGTTCATATTACAGGATAGAGAGAATGTAAAACAAATATTTAACCAAATATATGTCATACAGCACAGAATTTATGGATTGACTTCTGTCGTTTTGATATACCATTTGTTTGCGGGTTGATATGATTGATTTTAATCATGAGTAATTCAATGTTTTGGATGTATGAACAATCAACATCGGTCCTTTATACCAAATGACTTATTTTTAAAAAATCATAATATTCATATCAATATAATAGTAGAAATAACATATTTTAGTTGTATCCTTGACCTTCCTTGAAGTCCTTTCTAATCTATATCAAAACCAAATCCAATGAGGAAAGAATTATAGCCAGCCAAATATTGACTCTTCTTTGAATTCGCATTATGTCACCTGATTTGATTACATTATACCCTTTGATTGACCCATCTCGTTTGCATACATTATTTGCGACTTAATCTTTCACGAATCAAACCTGCTGTGTTGTTGATTACCACTTTCTCAGATAAAATGGAATCTGTGAATAAATGAGGAGTTGTATAATCTCTTTATTCAAATCTATTTTAATTATGAGTGATTAATTTTACAGTGAAGATAAAAAAAGCTATCCTAGTTTCTTTCTTCCGAGAAAGGTAACTTTAGATTGGACACACTGAATATTTTTAGTGCAAACTGAAGTTAAAAATTAATATTTAAAAATTTAAATGAAGAATAAACTTGAATTCGTTCATGAAGGATCAAACGTAATTGGGCAGCCAAATTCGGTCTAGGTAGACATGCCAACCATTGGTGCACAAATTTGTAGCAGTTGTGTTTCCATAAGTCTGTTTTATTGCGGGAGCACTCCATCCTCCGAAGGGTACGAAGTCGTTAAAATTCTCAACTGGATTCACTTGCCCGTGGATGTCGTAGTCCGCATACCAAAGAGAATAGGAATTTCCGATAGTATCGCAAGTGTGCCCGAAGAAGCTTGCCCAAATGTTTGCTGTTGAGAATACTCCGATTACATTACCGAATGAATTGTGTGCATTAATAGAATTTAAAACTGCAGTTAAGAAGTCACAGTTTTATTGTTGAGTGTAGGTCTCCCATAAACATTCTGGGTTGGCACTAGGCTGAACCTTAACATAGATGGCTTTGTAAAGTTCAGAAAAAATGTCATTGTTCATATTGGTCACTTGAGAGGTTGGATCAGTATTGCGGCAAACTTCCATATAAGCATAAGTCTTGAAGCTTCCAAGATTAAAGAGGGAATTAGGCTGGCTGTGAGCAGCATCAGCATTGATGAGGTTTTGGAGGCCATCGGGGTCAACACCCCAGTAGGTGTCATTAGCCTTATAGATCCTAATAATGGCTATGGAATTATCTTGATCAATGAGGCATGAAAAGGCAGTGGTGGTTGTAGGACTAGCCACACCGACCCCAAATAATTGACCAGCTGAGTGCCAAACAAGGAGAGTAATCAAAAAAGATGATAATATGTTTTTCATATATAAAATATATGTTGATATTACTGGGATAATCGAATTAAGCTCTACTTTGAAAACCCAGTAAGATAAAAATAATTTTGATTTATAGACTGAAGTCGACTTATTATGACATTTTTGCTGCGATGTCCTTAAGCATGGAAGGATTATGCCAGAGGGACCATGAATTTTGGCAATAATATTTTTTAATTTTCTGAGATAGTACTTTTAGATAAGGCAGCAAGCTATTATCAAGTGAATAAATCAAATAAATGCTATTTACACTTGTTTTTTCTGAAAAACAAATTCGAAAAAAGTCAAAGGTTATCAAATTTAAAATTGAAGAACTGCTTCTAAGAACAAAGACAGGTTAGAAGTATAGAAGGAACATCTAAATATTTAAACTCAGTTACTTACGGATAGAGATAATCCTAAAAAAATCAAATTTCAAGTACAGTTTCAATTTCAGTTTCAAATAAGATCAACTCAAAATGTTGTATTAACGACAAAATGATAGGTAAAAATAGTAAGAGTAATCATATAACTGCCAGCATATAACTTTAGAGTAAGATTGTATTTATTATTTGGCAAAAAAATATTTTGTTAATCTTTCTAATCATTATTATATCTCTCACTTTATCATATTATCAAGTAATAGTCTGGAGACGCCGTTCACTCAAATGACGTCAAGGACCGACGATACACAACATGATCATCATTTCATGCTTACTTATCATCAAAATCTTTGAGTGACATAAAATTATCCTTCGCCGCAGTACAATCTATAGAATAAACTCTGCTTTTAAGAAAGATCTAGTTTAGTATTTTTATTTTTGACCCAAATTTATGAAAAAAAAAGAGGGAGCCTGAATGAATTGATTCGCCTCGGAAACCAAGCAAAAGAGCCTGTTGAGCAAGAGAGAGTTAATAATCTTCCCATTGATTAGTAAATGGATACGAGCAATCCCATCTGCGCATTGCATCATAAATCGATAATCCGATTTGATCATTTGAAAATGAATCTGTAACAGCAGATTTTCTCGCTGAGGACTGCCATCATCACAGCCAAAAGGAGTGCGCTCCAGGAGGGCCCGGCCTGCGAACCAGAAGCCAATTGGCTGGAGCAAAGACGGAAGGCGGCAGACTCATCGAAGCATGCGCAGCAGCAAAACAGCAAATTGGCCAGACTGAGAAGCCTGCTCCAAAGACATCGAGAAGCGCCCCTTCAAGAGGAGGCTGGAGAGGAGGAGAGGAGTGAGTATGAAATCGACCTTCTGAAAGCATGCAGCAAGAGCCGCCCTCCTTTCAGCGATGACTTGAAACAAATGATTGCGCAGATGCATGACTGAACCGACTCAAAATTAGAGAATGCCCTGCAGATCTCAAACCAAAGATCAAAATTAATCTTTTTATTATGTTAATATTGTACCCTTGACTTTCTTGGAACTCCTTTATGATCTGCGACATGAAGAGATTCAATTAAGAAGATTAGAGTCACTAGGATATTAACTCCCCTTCGATGATTTCACTAACCATATACTTACTTACTTAACTCCCCTTCAATTTTGCATAAGATTAGCTCGATCTAATAACTGTATTTAATAATCTAATCTAATTTACATAAATTATTGTGACTTGATGTTTGCCAACTAAAATGTCCCCCGTTATTGATTATTTAAGTTATGAATAAATGAGAAGTTGTATAATCTCATTCATTCATTCATTTATATCAAAACTAAATTCATGATTTGCTTGATGATTATCGGATAATTTAGATCATACTTTATTTTACTTTCCAAAGACGATTTATCCATAAAATAGGATACTTTAACTCCGCATGAATAATTTTGTGTAAAGCAATAAAAAATTTATCAACTTCTTCCTTCTTGAGCCAGTTCGGTTGAGATTGGTCACCCGCTGAAAATTTATATTTTTTCAAAATCGCAAGTTAAGCTTGATGCTATAAAAATTCATATGATGAATAAATGGCTAATGAGATCAAACTGGACTAGAGGCGAACCAAATTCGGTCTAGGTAGACGTGCCAATTGTTTCCGCATAAACTTGTTGCAGTTGTGTTTCCTTGAGTCTGTTTGATTGCGGGAGCAGTCCATCCTCCGAAGGGTACGAAGTCGTTGAAATTCTGAGCTGGATTCACTTGACCGTGGATGTCGTAGTCCGCATACCAAAGAGAGGGATAAGCAGCTCCGATAGAATCACAAGTGGTGCCGAAGAAGCTTGCCCAAATGTTTGGTGTTGAGAACACTCCGATTGTATCGAATGAAATAGCTGCTGAAAAGGCATTCAAAACTCCAGTTAAGAAATCACAGTTTTATTGTTGAGTGTAGGTCTCCCATAGACATTCTGGGTTGGCACTAGGCTGAACCTTAACATAAAGAGCTTTGTAAAGTCTTGGAAAGACTGCCTCATCCACAGCGGTCACTTGAGAGGGACCATCGTTGTTGCGGCAGATTTCCACGTAGGATAAAGTCTTGAAGCTTCCAAGATTAAACAGAGAGCCAGGGTGGCTGTGGGCAGCATCAGCATTGATGAGGTTTTGGAGGCCATCGGGGTCAACACCCCAGAAGGTGTCATTAGCCTTATAGATCCTGATGATGGCTATCGAATTCCCTTAATCAATGAGGCATGAAAAGGCAGTGGTGGTAGTGGGACTGGCAATGCCAACTCCAATGGATCCAACAGGATCGGTCGAGGGACCGGCAACTGATTGCCAAACAAGAAGGAGAACTAAAAAGAAGGATAGTATGCTCTTCATCAATAAAATAAATACTGAAGTTACTGGTATAGTTGAATTAACGCAATATTTTTCAAAAAACCAGTAATATGAAAATATATATTTGATGGGGAGAATGAAGCCTACCCAATGCACCACTTTTGTGACGACATTCTTCTTAATAAAGGAATTAGGTATATGCCATCCATGATTTTTTGGGCAACAATATGTTCGATTTTGTAAAATGATAGCTATGGCAAAAACAGCAAGCCATCTTGGAGTGAATAAGACAAATATGAATTATATTAGCTGTTTTTTGCTGCAATGATGTTTTTAAGCAATTCAACTTTTGATCTTCTTTGAAACTAAAAAATTTGTTCTCTAACAACAGCGGCAAGTTATCGGAATCATCAAGCAAGATCCATTTATACTTAATTATTTAACGATAGAGATAATCGAAAAAACAATCTACAATCGAAGCTTTTCGTTTCAAACTAAGATCGACTTTAAATGGTGTATTCAGAGACAGGGATAACATAAAAGTAGTAGCAATAGCAATATAACTGCTGCAGCAAAACATTCAAGCAAAGTTATCTTTACTGTTGGGCAAAAATATTTTATGTAATCCTTCTAAACATTAATTATATATCTCTCGCATTATCACATTATCAATTAATAAATAGGACCCGTGATATGAGATCAATCAATAACTATACGAGCATAACTATCATCCTTTAGGCATTCGACATTAAAACTTTTCCTAATCATAAACTGGCCTTCGCCGCACACTCTTTCAATTGTAGGGACTAAACTCTACATTTAGGGAAGATCTAGTTTTAGTAGTGCTTCCATTATTGATCACAAATCCGTCAAAAGAGAAGCGTTTTGTCGCGGAAACCAAGCAAAAGAGCCTGTTGAGCAAGAGGAGAGAGTTAATAATCTCCCCATTGATTAATAAATGGATACGAGCAATCCCATCTGCATCTGCGCATTGCATCATAAATCAATAATCCGATTTGATCATTTGAAAATGAATCTGTAACAGCAGATTTTCTCGCTGAAGACTGCCATCATCACAGCCAAAAGGAGTGCGCTCCAGGAGTGCCCACCCTGCGAACCAGAAGCCAATTGGCTGGAGCAAAGACGGAAGGCGGCAGACTCATCGAAGCATGCGCAGCAGCAAAACAGCAAATTGGCCAAACTGAGAAGCCTGCTCCAAAGACATCGAGAAGCGCCCCTTCAAGAGGAGGCTGGAGAGGAGAGTAGTGAGTATGAAATCGACCTTCTGAAAGCATGCAGCAAGAGCCGCCCTCCTTTCAGCGATGACTTGAAACAAATGATTGCGCAGATGCATGACTGAACATATTCAAAATCAGAGCCATGACCGGCAAATATAAACTAAGATTAAAATTAAACTTTATTCTGCCATGAGCAAGTATTTTAAAATGAATAGATAGCATCATCTCGGATTAGATTGAAATTATTATAATGGATCATCCAACTAATTTTTCGAATGATGAGATTGCAAATATTTACGAGAATATCCTTAACGGCCAGAAATATTCATTAGTCCAACTGCAGAATGTGAACATTTATGATGCTGCCACGCCAGTCATCAAAAGATAACATTAAAATATTGTCAAAAACATAAAGATCGAGAAGAAATGGGATTTGTCAAATCAAAGTCAATAATCACCAGTAAAGGACGAAACCAATTTGCAGGAAACTGTATCCGCTATCAATTTAGCCAACAAGAAAGAACATTATTTTTTAAATGCACTTAAAGCTGGAGTAAAATTGAGTGACCCCGCAAAGAATCAAACCAATCATTACGTTGGAAAAAGTCGTTGGGTGAACTCCGAGCTGTAGGACTATAATATTCCATAAAAAAGAGTAAAATCACATCTCAGATAAAATAAGCGATAATTGAAAGGGATAAAGAAAGATATATCTCAGCAATTGAAGATCAATCAAGATTCAGATGAGACCCCGAAGATTGAAAATAAAATGAGTATTATGCTGCCTAAAGTGACTATCAATCGGTCTAAGGAAACGGTTGATCTGCCAAAAGTAAAAAGTTCACAGATTTAACCTCTAATAAAAGGAAATGATGTGTTCTAATCGCTATCACCGCCTAGACAACAGTCAAAAAAGCCTAGAAAAAAATTCAGAGAGATCGTGGGGCTAACAAAAAAGATGAGGAATGATTTTGAACTGAAGAATGAGGAAGAAAGACGATTGCAAACTGAAATTATGGATTACCATAGTTCCACGAAGTCCTTTCTATCGGCCATCTTTGAGAAATATGGGCTCAATATGAATAATAAAGCGAAATATACGAAGAAGAGAAAGACAATATCATTGGAGATTTAAGAATCATCCTCGCAGATGTTGGAAAACTCACTATAGATGCCCAACTCTAATATAAGTATTCTTTCAAATTAAATATCAAAATGCCAAGAGTTAAATGCTGATCTATCTCAGCTAACCTTGCAATTCAGAAATACATCTCTAAAATTAAAGTAGATATGCGAGCAACTCGACAGTTCCTCATATATTTTCTATCTCTCGAACCATAAGGGTAACATTTAATAATAAGAAAAATAAGAATAAGACTAAGAAGAAGAAAGGGATATAATCACACAAGATGTCCCAGGCTAAAAATAAAAGTATACCGATATAATGATTCGTGTAAAATAAAAGAAATGGAGTTTAATGCAGCGTACCGAGTATGAATCTCACAGAAAGGATATGTTCTCAGACAGTAGAAAGACACCATGCTTTGATGATCATGGTTTTGCAAATGGTTAGAGAAATAACCCTGTAAATCAATAAAACAAAATGGTAGTTAATGAGAGATTAAAAAACCTTCTATTCAGTTGATAATTTTTACTTTGCAAATTGATAAAGTTTAGAATAATATTATTTTCTATTTCTATTTGAGAAAGAATGCAACAAATTTGCGATGGCTACAACCCCAGAGTTAGAATGGGTACTCAATAGCTTATTCAGGAAATTGGTACGAGTAATCGTATTCTGTTCCACAAATATCGAGAACTAATCCTCAGAAACAGTCAAGAGAAGCAGAGATAGATATCAGTTACATTGATGCCCATTTCAAACTAAGACCACTAAACAGAATGGCCAGACTACCGCCTTGGAATACAACTGGTCTAGTCGAGGCACCACAATACAAGAATCTTTAAACAAAAACAATGACTAAATAAAATTTTGAGATCAAAACATAATAGAATTTCTTTAAGCAGTGGAAACCAAATCTTTACAACAAAGCTAATGGCAGTAATACAAACAACGAAAGTTATATCAAGATAAACCAATTCAAGAAGGACTACAAAATGTTTGACTATCAGAACGTGAATGAGCTTTTGAATGAGAGAACAACCAATATTGCCAGTTTCAAGAGTCAAATTACCCCTAATCGACATGAAAACCAAAAAACGTAACTATCTTGAGATTTAGATTGATGAAGACAATATATCAAAGAGACATCTCTGATAAAGGAAAAAAAATCGGAGAAAATTAGATGATGTCGACCCTGGACAGCAACTGCGAAAGAAAAAAATAGAATGAACTGCAAAAGCCAGCCTTTAGACGAATCAGATCAGAGATAACTCTTTCGAACACTCCGCTTATCCATACTTATAAATGATTTTGCTACGTATTTGATAATTAATCAATCATGATATTTTAATGCCGCTCGTTGGTAATTTCATTTTATTGTTCATATACTCATAATAATAACACCAAAAATGTTTTCTGATTTTGAAAATATGATCAAGGAGAAGATTAACGCATTGAAGGAAACGTCGTCAGCTGTAATTCGGGAATAATCAAGGACATCACGCGAGTACCTCAGAAGTACGTCATCAAGGGAAAACAGATACAATAACTCAAACTGCTATCGGAAGGATCGTTTGGATTTATTTGGCTGGCTGAGGATATCACTACCAAACAGAAATACGCGTTGAAGAGGATTGTATGTGTGACTAATGAACGCTATCTACTCGCTAAAAACTAGCTTGAATTGATGGTAGTTGTCGTATCATATAGACTAGATTTCCAAAGGCGAAGAATCTTGTGACCTGCTACGGAGGCGAAATAATAATGCTTAGGAATGGTAACACCTAAAATAAAGTTATGATTATATTGATGGAGTACTGCCCCAATGGAACTTTGTTCGATTTGCTAACATCTCGAGAAAATAAAGGATTCGCCGAAAAGGAATTGCTTCAAATTGCGTACTCCATTTTGGATGGACTGAAGAATATACATCAAATTGGATTCTACCACCAGGATGTCAAGATATAAAATGTTCTGATCGGCGAAGATAACTCGTACAAATTGTGTGATTTTGGCTCATGCTCGAATCGCGTCATCAATTTCGCTCAAATTCATAAATCAGAATATAATAATATCAAGGAAGAAATATAAGCGGTAACGACTCCCATGTATCGGCCACCAGAAATTGTTGATCCCTACCTCCAATATGAGGTTTCACATAAAGTAGATGTGTGGATGCTGGGATGTGTACTATATACACTTTCATATTTTACCCATCCCTTTGTAGATTCTAACGCCATTGGGATTGCAGGGGGAGTCTATAGATTTCCAAAGTACCCTGAGGAGACTCCTTACAAGATATCAGATAAGATCAAAGATTTGATTAGAAATCTATTGACTCCAAATCCTGAATTTAGGCCAAATGTGCAGCAATTAATGCAAATAATAAATAATTGGCATACCACAAATGAAATTCCATTAAATGTAAATCTTGGTTGATTTAGAAGTAAGCAAAAAAGCGAAAAGAAGAATAAAGTATAAAGGAAAAAGAGTTGTAAAGGCTAAATCGAAAGGTGGTGGATTTTGACGGAGACATTCCAGAAGACAAACTGTTTGAATTGCAAAAAAGATTAAAAAATAAAGATAATGATTCAGAAACGAAGGGTGCATCCTTTATCACTTCCAAAGATGTTAAATTGATCAAAGAAGGAAAACCACAGTATCCATTGAAAGCACAATATTCCTCATCAAATAACAAGCTATCACTCTCGCCACCTCCACCTCCACCACTTCAACCCCAACCACAACAAAAACAAAAACAAAAATAAAGCAATTTGGACATGAATTCATTTTGGAATCCTGCAGCAGTTCAAAAAGCCGATAACTCCAGTAACCAACAACCACAAGATAAATTCGATGCCTTTTCCAATTTCTTCGCAAATAATCCAACGGCTCCATCGACTAAAAAATAATCAAACAACAATACATCTGACATGTATGATTATTTTTTTACAAGTGAATCAAGCAAGCCCGAACCTCCAAAGATACAATCGTCCAAGGCAAATGAGGTCAATCTGCTCGATCTTTGATCTTTTAAATTATCTTTACTATATCCGCTTCTATCAAAAAGTTTAATTCTCTATTGTTGTAACATTTATTGAGTGAGTAATAGTATTAATGATCAACCAAAGAGTATTGATAATCAATGGACAACCTCAAGTGGTGGCTCGGCATGCAATTTATACAAGCCGACCAAGTCGTATGAGCAATATCTATGTACAACCTGGCAGAAATTATGCCTCCAAAACACAATAAATAAAATGCATCGAAGGAATTCCAGTCGTAGATTAATATTAACCTGAAAAGGGAGATCCTGTCGTTGTATAAGAGGCCATTTTTAAGGGATAGATTATTAAGCCAGGTAATCAATAGAAATAAGTTATTAATGAGGAGTAAGCTATCGTCATGTCGGAGGGATACGCCTCGGAAGATGGGGAGGTATGGAAATTTTTGCCTAAAATTATTATGACTGTTTTTAAATTAGGCAAAATTGCAATTCAGACTGTAACCAAAGTAAAAGCGAAGTTCGATCATAGCCTCCAAAACCATAAGATAATGAAAATTACCAGTGCAAATACAGATTATTATTTGGGATTTAGGAATGATGTGTTTGATTAATGGTTTTTGAAGTTTGTATGGGCAAAATTACTCATATAAAAGCGAGAATGCTAAGAGTTCGACCATCAATAAAAAGAAATTAAGGATAAAATATACAAAAAGTCGTAGTTTTTAGGAGAGTGGTAATTGAGAACAGTTTCAATAGATTCATAGCACGGCCTACAGTCCTTCAAGGAGAATAGTCGTTCAGCTTCATTATAAATTGATTCCACAAAGTAGATTTGGACTAGATTTGAATAAATAAAAGGAGGATATTACTTAGTAATAAAATTATGGTACGGAATCATGAAGCTTGAATTTGCTGTGCCTACAAACAATTGTTTGAGATGGCTGCACCACTTCTTGTCTTTGCTCTAACCTGCCTGAATGATAAATATTATTTTTTGAAAAGTTAATCCTATATTATAAGATAAAACATCATAAAATGGCAGCAATTGTTATGAGTTATTAGATTAGTATGTTTTATTATAGTTTGGATAGTATTCATTTCTAAAATTTGCCTTAATTTCATCGTCACACCTAAATTCATAACCGTATGTGTCTTTGATTTTATCGTTTTGTTTCTTAAAGATGGATAAACATTCGAATACACTTAGGAATCTGAAGGGGAAAGTGATGGTCTTGGAATCAAGATTGGAGGGATTAATACAATTCATATTCAGTCTCAATCCAAATGCATATCTCAAGAGTATGTTGTTGATTGAGTTAAGGGCTAAGTAAGTGCCAGCTTGACTAGTTACGCACCATATGCATCAATATTCTGACCCATCACCGAACTCAATGTTTTCCCATATGTTTGCAAGATGTTTAGAAATATAGTGGATAATAAACCAATTTGATAAAAAACAGTTGCAAAATTGCCGCAATTTGTTGAGCTCAATTTACAAGCCATACTTCATTTCATATTCCTTAGATTTATACAATATGTCGCTATATTGAACTCGTTTAAGACGTTTCGGAATTGGGATATAATTTATTCTGCTGGACCCAGTAATCATATATATATTTATTTATGAAAAGCATACTATCATTTTTTTTGGCTCTCCTCCTTGTTTGGCACTCAGCTGGTCAATTATTTGGGGTAGGTGTGGCTAGTCCTACAACCACCACTGCCTTTTCATGCCTCATTGATCAAGATAATTCCATAGCCATTATTAGGATCTATAAGGCTAATGACACCTACTGGGGTGTTGACCCCGATGGCTTCCAAAACCTCATCAATGCTGATGCTGCTCACAGCCAGCCTAATTCCCTCTTTAATCTTGGAAGCTTCAAGACTTATACTTATATGGAAGTTTACCGCAATACTGACCCCACCTCTCAAGTGACCAATATGAACAATAACATCTTCTCAGAACTTTACAAAGCCATCTATGTTAAGGTTCAGCCTAGTGCTAATCCAGAATGTTTATGGGAGATCTACACTCAACAATAAAACTGTGACTTCTTGACTACACTCTTGAGTGCTATCCACGCACACAATCCATTCCACAATACAATTGGAGTATTCTCAACAGCAAACATTTGGGCAAGCTTCTTCGGGCACACTTGCGATACTATCGGAAATTCCTATTCTCTTTGGTATGCGGACTACGACATCCACGGGCAAGTGAATCCAGTTGAGAATTTTAACGACTTCGTACCCTTCGGAGGATGGAGTGCTCCCGCAATAAAACAGACTTATGGAAACACAACTGCTACAAGGTTGTGCGGAAACAATTGGCATGTCTACCTAGACCGAATTTGGCTGCCCAATTATGTTTGATCTCTTTTTACCATCTCTATCCAATAATCCAAATTTATTATTTATTTAAATTTTTTGATAGAGAAACTTTAACTTGCCTAACTTCTACGCTCATTTCTGCCAAAATATTTAATAAGTCATCTAAAAGAATCAAAAAATCCATAATTTATTTCCATTGATAAAGGTAAATATTCGATTTTAGTCCAAATAAAGTTAAGGTAACATCCATTTCTGAGTTCTCTGTCTTGGCTTAAAGCTACTAATGTGAATAATTCATTATTAAAGATAAGTCCTCTTAAACCGAAAATTAAGTCGATAGAGGGCGTGGCGATGAGCAGCTCAGTTTATTCTATGTTCCAATATCTAATAAGATGAAAAATTTATGATGGGCTGCAAATTATTCAGATGCTGATCAAGAGGAACGATATAAAAAGAGCAGTCATGCATCATCCATCATCGCCGCTGTAAACTTAGCAACAACAACATAACTATTGTCACTTAAAATAGGGTCCCCACCAAAGACAGTGGTGAAGAGTAATTTTGTATTCGTGGGAAAGGCTTCATCCTAAATGAGGCTAAGATGATAGTTGTCTCACATATCGTCAACATTTGAAAATCATAAATTGACTGACTACTGCCTTTGATGATGCCTATAATGATGTATAATGATCAGAATTTTTCATAATCACTCTTCTTGACTGATAATGAATTTTTTTCTTTTACCCTTTTATTTATATTAAGCCACGATTTATATTCGATCATCTTCAGCATTGCCAAATTTTATTATTAAATTTTATCAAGATTATTTTGATTTTCATCCTTTTACGATCGAGTTGCGCTATTTTAGGTGCTCCTTTGCGATGCTGACGGAAACATGCATTTTTATTTTATTGTTAAGTAATCAACCGTTAAATTTTATTTTAAAACTAAGATAAAGTTCAACACTTTCAAACCATTTTTTGACAAGGATCCATGTTTTTGCCTTAAGCATTACTATGATTTTAACTAAAATTATTGATTTTGTAAAAAAACTCTATTATCTATGTATCCATATCTTCATTCATTAGGATACAGTAGTCCAAGTACTGCAATTAGTGCTCCTCAACCTCCATTCAAACCATAATTAATTCCCATAATTTTTTTCATAAAAAAAATTGCTTTATATCTATTTTAAAACGATAGATATAAATAATTAAGATATATTTTATTAATGAAAAACCTTTTATCCTTGTTTTTGGTTCTCTTCATTGTTTGGAACTCATCTGCTCAAATGCTTGGAGTTGCTGTGGCTAGTCCTACAACTACAACTGCCTTTTCCTGCCTTCTCAATTAAGGCATCTCGCTTTTAATTATTAGGGTCTATAAGGCAAATGACACAATCTGGGGAATTGACAAAGATAGCTGGCAAAACCTTGACAATGCTAATGCTGTTTCAAGCCTACCTAGCAACATCCATTTGAAAGGCCGTTTTAAAATTTACGCTTACATGTAACTCTGCCGCAACAGTGATGCCGCCTCTCAAGTGTCTGATATGATAGATAACACTTCTCCAAGAACTTATAAAGCCATCTATCTTAAGATTCAACCCAGCGCCAACCCAGAATGCCAATGGGAGGGAAAAAATTACACTCCAGAACAAAACTGCGCTTTCTTAACTTCAGCCCTAAGTGCCCTCACTTCAAATCATCTAATTCAAACATATAGCACTATTGTTGGAGTGTTCTCAACAGCAAACATTTGGGGAAGATTCTTCGGCACCGCTTGCGATTCTATCGGAGGAGGTTCATCTAACATTGCTCTTTGGTATGCCAACTATCACACCGACGGCCAAGTGGATTCTAATCAGAGTTTCTTTGACTTTGTACCTTTCGGAGGATGGTCTTATCCCAATTTGAAACAAACTCAAGGAAACACAACTGCTACAAATTTATGTAACTCTGGTTGGCACGTTTACCTGGACCATGTTTGGGCGCAATATTACAACTGATCTATATTCAGCAATTCAAATTTATTATGTATTTCAATTGTTTTGGGTAAAATCCAAAGCGAAACAGCTCAAGAAGAAAAATATGGGAAAGTTTTAAAAACTTATCCTAAAATAATCACAAAATAAATAAACGATTTTTTAAATCATTTTATGGGAAGTAAGATAATTGATGCTGAGAAAAACCCGGTTCACTCCAATCAAAAAATACACAAAGGACCTGAATAAAAATGACTCAGGTGTCTTTTAGTCTTTAGTCAATAATTATATATATCTGTAAATTATTCTATAATATGTTGATAATCTACAATAATAATAAAATTGATATCTGAATCATAAATAGTCAATCAATTATACTGCATCTTTGAGCAAATCATCGTCAAAATCTTGATTTATATGAAGTAGCAAATGAAGTATTACCTATGGCCATAGGAAAACAGTCCTTGTGACTGATGTTAGCTTTGAATATCCTTATTTTGTTTATCTGTGCAAGCAGATCTCATAAAGCATGTTAGGATCATAGCTCACGCCAAAATACTTATATCCCTTTAAAGATTCTCTGATTTAAACATTCACCACTTTTTCTGTTTAGTTGTGGATATAAAAGATGTGAGATTTCTTGGCTGTTTGTTTGAGCTAGAAGTAGCAAATCTCACCCATATTATTACAAGAAACTAATTGATATTTCGAATATTTTAAATTACTTTTAAATTTTGCTTGACGAGTAATCATATTTTAAACCATCACCATGCTCACATCAAGCTTTAAATTCTAAAATACTCCTTGGCATATTTCTGACACTATGCAAAATACTCCTTTTTTTGACTACCAAATATTTCTGACAATCAAAGTTCCTTCAATATTTCTTTACGTGATAATCTGATGATGTCTATTTTCTGTTGATTATCGGGGATCATAAGTCTATATATCTATACTATTTGATGAGCAATGAGACCAAATAATCAACGAATGATTATTTCCTTTGAATATTTGAATCAAAGGATTAATTAACTTTGATTAATAGCTGGCTATGGGTTTGGAGTCTTCTGTCAAAGGAAGGCGGTAATATGTCAACTTTAAAATCAGTTCAAATTTGGTCTTATTTTATACTACACAGATAAGGCTAGTTTCAGCAAAAAAATACAGTCTAATAATTTCTGGCTTTTTAAAGAAATTATGATTTAGATAACTGACCTCATGAGTTTGTAAATTTACAGTTAACAGTCTATTTTATCGATGTAGAGTGACTATCACCTAATCCTCTGATGACATCAGCATAAGCGGATCTTTGTCTTTTGAAGGTTAAACAAATATTTTTTCAAAGAGGATGTTTCCATGAATATCTGCGTGCGTTAGCATGGCATATTTGTTATTGTCATCCGATCTTCTCCAATATACAAATGTTGAATTTCTGGCAATTGTCCATCCCTTTGCCAGTAATAATCTATGTAATTTCATATTTGAATGGCTTCTACCGAAATCATTTTGTTATTTCTTTGTTATGATCATCAATATTCACATTTTAATTATTTGTTTTTGTTTGTGTATAACTTTATACTTATAGAAATGTGAATGATTAACTATCTAATACTGCATTTTGTCTATCTTTCGCCAACAAATGATAGATTAAGATTGAGTATTTCAACATAATCTGACGATCAGATTATCAACAAAGTCATTAAAGATAATCCATTAAATACTTATATCAGATCCTCTTCAATATCAACATTAGCTTGCAAATATGCTTTCTATAATTTTTAAATATTCAAATATTTCTTTTTATGTCTAAAGTCAGCAAGTTCAAGGCAGTATTTTTGGGAGATCAAAATGTGGGAAAGACATCAATGATCTCTCGATTTATTCACGATACATTCGAGTCAACGTCAAACGTATTCAGCATCTTATCCAGCCGACTGTTGGCATAGATTTTGTAACCAAAACTATGCAGGTGGAAGGACAAACAATTAGAATGCAACTGTGGGATACCGCAGGGCAAGAGCGATTTAGAGCATTAATCCCAACTTATGTGCGTGATGCTGACGTTTGCATCATTGTAATTGATGTCAGCCTAAGAACATCTTTTGATGGAATCGATAAATGGCTTGATTTTATCAGATAATCCCGCGGTCCTGATGCGTTCATATTCATGGTCGGCAATAAATCAGATATAGCTTAGCGATAAGTCTCAAAAAAAGAATTGGAAGATTTTTCCGATAAGAATAGGTATCTCTATTTAGAAGTTTCAGCCAAAACAGGTACTAATATCCAATCTCTCTTTCGAAAGATATGTGAAAAGCTGATAGAGAAAAAAATGGGCGTTAAAAAATAAGGAGAGTCGACTATTATGGCATCTGAAAAAAGTAATCAAACAAAGAACCCAATGATTATGAACAATATTTCGCTAACAAAATAGGATACCAAAAAAGGAAAGGGTCAAAATCAATGTCAATGCTGATAATTAGATGGCTGTTTATTTTGACATATAACACCTTATCAGATAATTGGAAAAGATATCAGAGGAATTATTATTGAGATTGATTTAGGATAATAAATTAAGAAATGGTGGGATAATGACTGGTTAAATCATTTGTTGGGGTATGAGGCAACGTTGCAGATACCGCAGGTGTTTCCCTTAGCAAGTCTGATGAAACCGGACTCTCCCCAAGTGGCTCCCCAGGAGTTCTTGACTTTCCAGATATCTCCAGCAACACCGACGAGGAGGACACCGTGGTTGAGGGAGGTCTTGCAGTTGTTGAAAACTCCAGATTTGTAGGATGACCAGTTGGTGGCATCAACAGCAACTGAGATGGGTCTTCCGCTCAAAGCAGAGGTCAAATCATTACAGTTCTTGATGTCAGTGAAGCCTGAAATCTTGAAGGGACCGGTGGTCTTGGAGCAGGTTTGCTTGACAGCTTTGTAGGGATACTCACTTTCGTGAACAATTCCGTTGGCCTTGACGAATTTGAAGGCATTATCCATAAGTCCACCGTTGCAAGCTTGGTTTCCGAAAGAGCCTGAGCAGTCAACGAGTTGTTGCTCGGAGAAGCTCTCAAGAGTTCCGTAAGCAAGTTTGCTAAGTCCTTCAAGACCTCCAGTGGCGGAGAAAGCCCAGCATGATCCACAGCTTCCTTGGTTTTTAATGGGGGTGACGGTACCTTGAGTGGTCCAGTCAATGTCTCCAATGCTGACGGTGATTTCCTCATCAATGATTTCGTTGGATTCAGCAACAATGGTTCCGAGATAGGTCTGAGCAAATTCTTCAGTGGTCAAAGCTGAGAACTGGTTAAGTCCCATTTCGTAAGATTTGGACTCCTTGGCGTTGTGGGTATTGATCTTGGCAAGGTTCTCAAGGAAGATTCTCTCTCTGTAGGTATTCTCAAACTCTGAGGAGAACTTAACTCCAAACTTCTGTTGCCAGGACTCAAACTCTGAGACAGTTGAGGTTGACTGGTATCCCAAAAGGATGGTGGCAGCACCGATAAGGGCAAGGAGAACTGCAATTTGTTGGCTGTTCATGAATGATTATAAAGAGTTACGTTATTGATCTGCTAATATATCTCATGGTAGGATTTATGATCAGATTCTTCAAAACTATATAACATATTCATTTATAAGGAAAAATAAGTTTTCAACAATCAAACTGCTATTGAAATTGGTTTTCCCCTTGCTCTTCGAGGGATTTGCACTTATTTATTTGATTATTTTGATTAGCTCCTGAGAAACTACTGCAATTATGTTTAAGATGAAATACAAATCTAACTAATAGCTGATGCATCAATTTTCAACGACAAAGATTGGAAAAGATTGTTTATTAAGTTTTGCTTCTACCTTGCTCTTGATTCATATAAAAAAATTATGAGGTAGCCCTGCAAAGATTATTAAAAGGATAAAATGGGCTTTATATCTTCTATATTTTTAAGTAATTAAAAAATAAAAAGTTTAATTGAGAGAATTCAAAGGGGTGCTACTATTTAAAAAGAGTATAAAATATTTAGATTCATAAATTACTTAAAATCTATCATTAATTTTAAATAGAAGGTTACTAAAATAAGGAAAAACGATTAGCAATTGGAGTTGAAAAGAAAACCTAATTTATTTTAAATAGATTTGATATTTTACTTGGTTATTTTGGTTGTCTTCTATGATGTTTATATTAAGATACTAATATGAAAATAGAGGCATCGTGAAAGGAGCAAAGGATCAATTATCGTAGTAAGTGCTAACACAAACGTCATTATGCCTTTCATTAATTAGACACTACCTCTAATTATTAAAATTTACAATTTACAACTCTTCGCGAATTCTTTGAAAATTTATTTTTGGATTTAGTTCATCAAGGTACAAGATTATTATAGATCTAAAATACCTCAAAGATTATGTATAGCCTGAAGTTTTCTTATTTTTTATTTATAGCTTTTTGAAGAGATCTAACTATCTTGAAAAGCTAAAGATGTATCTGGCTTTCAATTTTTAATTATCTAATATCTTTGACTATCCGATGTTGAACTGTGGAATCATGAAAATCGATCGTTAAAAATAAATTAAGGATTATTCTTCAGAAAATAGAACAACAATATTAAAACTGCTATGAGTCAACTTTATCAGTGTATGCTCAACCTAAATATTTAATTTTTTGATTTTTTGCTTTCCGTTTTCATATGATTATTGTTCAAGATCATAAGAATTTAAAAAAAGGGGGATATCAGCATCGAGAAAGCTTTTAAAATGAACAAGCTGAATTTGTCTCTTAACTTGAGTTAAGTCAGCAATGCAATTGATAATTTATGAAATCTTTAGATTCATAGAAGCAAAGGAAAGACTGCACTATTAAAAAACATCTAATGTTTATGTTTGAATTACTTTGTATTTAAATAAAAATATTTAGATGAAATTTTTAATGACATCCAAGTGGTGAATCCTCGATTTTTGTTTCAAATAAAAGTAAAATTAATATTTATCAAAGTAAAATTTTAAAACAATTTATTTTATGTCCAATTCAGAGATTGCCATGCATATCATTTGTATTGGAGAAAACTACAGTTATTTATACTGGATCTATTTCTAGTTTTTTAATAATTATTAATTATCTGTCAAAGTTGTAATGAGCGAGTACGCATAATTTTTTTCTAACCCCTAGGAAGAGTCTCATTTTTTTGAAGAACATAATCCTTTTCTGTTCGATCAGGAAATAAAGCAATCACCAGTTTTCCCTCATTAATAGCAAAAAAAGCTAATTATTGAGACCAATTATATCTAACTTGACAGGTCAGATATTGTTTAGAAACAGCGGGCAAATAATTCAATCAATATTAGTCCCTAGCTTAGATAGAAGTATGTAAAGACATTTAAAGGGGATACAACTGAAACTATGGAACTGCATCATAACTTTAAAACTATTTTAACTAATTGGTTAAAAGATCTTATCATACTAAAAATGCTTAACAAAGGGTAAATTGAGCGATGCGTGATATTTGCCAAAAGTGTGCCATCTTTTTAAAGTGTTTTTATTTTATTTACATCTCCTCAGTAAAATTTAGTTCTTAAGACATAAGTTCTAAAATATTGTGGTTCTAAGAATGCAATTCAAAAAATATTGGAAAGTAAAGTTCGAATGGAGCAAAAGATAGTAATGCTGAAGTATATTGAAAGATTGAGAATAAGCATCTAAAGACCAGCAAAAAATAGAAAATGGAAAAACAAAATGATTAATATAATATGATTTTTAAATAAATTTCAGTGCACACCATAAATATATTGAGTAACGAATGAATGGTGAACTTGTAATAAATTTTGAGCTTGATCAATAGTCGACTGCAGTAAATCTTCAAATTATTTTAATGATTAATTTAATGGATATGATTAGTTCCATAAATTTTATTCTTTATTCTAATAATGGTTATTTCTCTCAGAATAAATATAAAACATTCTTTTCTGGAAATTATATTCATGGTATTTATCATATCTAATAATCCAAAATAGAAAGCATGTTTTAGAAGTTCGATAGATGAAATAATGAAAGATAGAAGCTCATTAATTAAATATCTATCATCGATAATTTAACAATTAGTGATGTTAAGATTTTTTATATCTTTTAAGACTCCATATAGTAAAATAATCTTTTTATAAACTATCGTTGACTCATTAATGTAATATTTATTATTAACCGCATATGCAGTCGCCCGCTTCAAATAATCCTTTAGAGGAACTACGAGCTTTTCTCAACAATGATAATATCGCAAAAATTGCACAATCTATTAGTCCCAGGTTGGCTCAGTTTTATGAAGTCATATCGGAACATCTCCTCAAACATCTTTTAAAAAATTCAATGGACAGCACATATTAACCTTTTATCAGGGATGCTTTAAAGAAGTTTACTTATGACAAAATAAATTCTGAAAGCCCAATGTGCTCTCAAATTATTACCACCAAATGTAATAGTTCCCTCCAATTTAGATTACCTTTGCTTTGACTGTAATTTGCAATCTGGCTCTAATACTTCTTGCCTTTGTCATTCATGCTTCCAAAAAGGAAATCATAAAAATCATAATTTTCGTGTAATTAAATCAACCTTCGCAGTTTGTGATTGCGGCAATCCTGAAGCAATGAAAGTCAAATCTTTTTGCATAGATCATAATCAATAAAATCCTCCTATTTTGCATTAATAATGCAAAAGATTAAATGGAGAAGATAATTAAAAAATAATCTCGGAGATGCGATTTGTATTTTATATTTTCATACGAATAAGTCAGACACCGTTAAATTTTGTTGATAGCCAAAAGAAAAAGGAAAGTTTCGGACTTTGTCTTTTAAATTTCATGAATCCATTCATAGATCAGAGTTATTTAAATCAATGCGCAGTGAGTTCTTTGCTGACTTCTTGCTATTCTGAAGATTATCCTCCAATTAGCATGGAATAAAGAGAAAATATCTATAATGTAACTATTTTGCGCCTTGTCTTCAAGAAACTATCAAATTTAGAGGCTTTTGGTCTTGGCATGAGTACTTTATTGCTGAGACTATATTCAGTCTAAAAATTAAAGGAGCAAATCTTAGTGTAATATTTTGACGCTATTTTCTCACAACCTAATTTTTTAAATCAAAAATTATCCAATATTTCCTTCCAATATTTAGCGGCTGGCAATTGTATATTAGTCTAAAATCTTCTACGAAAGAAACAGTTGAAACCTTTCATAATTAATGGCAATTTTTCAAGTTTTGCCTAAAAAGCTAGATGCTTTTAAAGATTATATATACGATATACTTCGCTGTTAAGTTCAACAAACTCTAGTGCAATTATATCACTTCTTCTTGAAGACATAAACATTTGTGAGCTTTCAAATTACTGTTCAATTCAAGAGTAAAAGAAGCATAAAGACATAGTAGACATTTTGGAAAGTATTTACTTTGAATTATTGATTAAAATTATAAAAACACTGCAAAGATCTATTGAAGGCTAAAATATTATGAAAAAGATCATCAGATAGACTTATGCTTTCATTAAAACTAATAAGAGAACTTGGAGCTTTTCTGTTGAGAGGACTTTTGCTTTTGCTGTCTGTGCTTATTTTAAAGGAAATATTGATTAATTATTATAAATTTCGGATGATAGGCTGCTATAACTGTTGGGGGAATAAAATTAATATGAATTTTACTAAATAATAGATGAGCTATTAAAAAAGCTATTCAGCCTCACAAAATTGTAGAAATACAATGAATATAAAAAACAAATATCAAATCATCCAGATAGTAAGATGTTAATAAGTGTTGATCACATTTTCGCAAAGATCTTTCTTAATATTCTAATGAGGGAAAAAAGAAGAGACTAAAGTTAAGGATTTAAAAATTTCTTATCCTATTTGGTTATTAAAGAAAGATCAATGGATACACTCTTTGATCTGTATTTATAAGATGAAAATTCAAAAACTAGAATGGAAGAAATGATAGGCATTAATTTCCTTGAGACCTGCCTGACGATAAACAACTTTGTTTATCTTTCCGAAACAACCCTAAACGAATTAATTGCTAAAGATTACCTCGGATATGCAGACTAGAAGGACGTTTTCTAATTTCTTAAATTTATTACTTATGCGTACGAAACAAACAATAAAAAATAGATTAAAAAGAATGCAGAGTCGTACATAAAAGATCCACTGGTAGTAGAAAATTATATAAAAAAATATTTACAAGAAACGAGAAAATAGATGGAAAAGAAATGCCCAAAGAATATATTCAATCTTTCTTATTCCTCTGATTACTTGCGCCTTAAAACAACCAAATAAATCCATAACTTATATATGCTCAAAGCTAGAAGTAAAAAACGATCAGAATGTTCTACTTATATTTTCAGTGAAAAAGTTATCGAACAAATTGTAAGTATCTTTAGGAGCTATTTTAAAAGATACGCACATTATTTCAAGGAAAATTAGTCTGCCACGTCAAATGCGATCCTGATCAATGCTGTTTAATCGGTTGTTAACTTGCATATTTAAACAAAAAGTTAATCCATTAAATAATTTATTGATGAAGCACTAAAAAAGAACTTGTACAATAGCATTTAAAGCTCAGATTGCAAGCAAGTTATTGAAATGTATCTTAAAGCTGAATAGCTGTTAGCCAAATAATAAATGTAAGGCAAAAATAGTTTATAAAATGCAATGAAAATGTTTAAAAAATAAGAAGGGAGAAAGAAAATATAATAAAAAAAAAGACAAATTAAGGAAAAACAATCCCAATTTTTAGATTAAATCCCTCATGAAGATCTTGAATAGAATAATCCATCATTTGTCAGTTGTAAACAGTGCATCATATGCAAAAAATCATCGGAATAAAATAGACTTAATTATTTGTGCAGACTGAGATATAGTAATTGTTTAACTAAAGCTATGCTTGGAATCAATGATCCTGTGTTATTGATTACAACATGCGGACATATGATTCATGAAAACTGTTTAAGGTCGTTAAATAATGTTAATGTATAGAATTTATCAATAAAGTGCTTTCTATGTAAAAGTGAAGCAAATATACTATTTCCAGATGCTAAGACGAATTAATTTCATACGGAGATGTAGATTCATCATTTATTAAATCATAATTCATGGAAACGCGAAATTATTAGCAATAACCTTATGCGTGAGGAAGTTTTTACTCCTAAATCATCTCTATACAAATCTTGCTGTTATCAATTTTTGCTTTATGCGTTTAACTATCCCAAATATTTCGCCTTGAAACTTCTACCCATTCTTCGTCAGGTTATCAAAATGATGCACGTATTAAATATTAATATCAATCGCAACAATTTAAATCATGAATGGCGATCAAACAAGAGTCTAACAAAATAATCCAACATTTTAAATTTCATTCAGGATGCTGTAGAAACGCTTTTGGAAAATTCAATTTAGAAAGAAGAAGATAAACTTATAGAAATATATAAATTAAAGTAAAAATTTCAGGATAATGGATACCCATAATGTTTTGATTATCTCTATCTGATCTTTTAAAAAATAATAAAGGAAGACAACCACAATAGTAACACCGTCTAAGAGATCATTCAAGCGAAGACCAAAGTTAAAAATTTGCAAACCAAAATATTCTAACTGCCCTATGACTTAGTGGATTTAAACAAATAAATGGGAGAGTGCTCAAATTGCCATAACTTTACAAGCAAAATATTAATATGCTATCTTTGCTCGTAAAAGATTTGTCAAGATTGTAAACAAAAGGTAGAAAATCATGTAAACTCTCATAACAGAAAAACCTTTTTCATAAAAGTATAGAGGGGTGTTTGTTTCTATGAACAGTTCAATAAATTTTATGAAGCAAATCCTCTTTACCTCGATTATGTGGATGATCCAATAAAAAATGAAGAGACCGAACCGAAGAAAGGCGAGTATCTTCTCAGCCAGAGTACAAAAAATCGCATTACAGAGGAAATTTTAGATGACCAGTTTGAGAAAAACATAGATATGTTTGACTTAATAGAAATATTTTTAAGATGAGAGCAATGATACAATTTATGTTAAATATGATAATTTTACTATCATCATACAGAACTATTACGGGCTGTTTTGAATCTTGCAGATCGGTGAAGCTTCATTGCATTGTTTAGCGATGATTGCAGATTTTTAAGATTAGCAAAGTCACAATTGACAAGATTATTTGTCAGCTTATCGCCCTCATCGATTTTAAAGTTTAGTAATATATTGGGTTTGTAGTCATTTTTATAGTTCTTGGAGGCTAATTCTACTTAAAATCGCCACTAAAGTCTTTTTAATTTGGTGAGATCATGAAGATCTTCCCTAAATATTGCTTTTCTCAATTCTTACAAATTGGTTGTAATTTTCTAGTTAAATTCAATGATACTTCTTGCAGGAATTCCCTCCTCTCTTTATCAAGTTTTAAAAGTTTAATGTGATTTGCAAGATCATTAATGTTCGTTTGATATTGCACTAGAGCCTAAATTAATAATAGCACAAGATTTGTTATTCGATCACCTTCCTCTTCTTCAATCTATATAAACTCTAAATTAAATAAGCAATACAGTTGATCTTCATGGTATTTTCCTCGTTTGTGATAAAATTAATGGCGTAGTTTATAATCTTGATGAATGCTGAGTCACAATAGCAGTACTGTCTGTCTCATAATTGGAGAGAAATTATAATTATTGAATAAGCTGCTCGGTCAACATAGGCGATTATTATAGGAGTATTATTAATTTATTAGTGAATACAAATAATGGCCCTCATTAATAAATTTCTTATCTTTTTGTCCCATTATTTTTACATGGATCATTTTTGCCATCAGATATCGATAAATATATTGATGAAAATAGGAATAACTTAAACTTAAATTTAATATAGTATTTGTGAAAAATCATTGATTTAATTGAGGGCAATCAGGAAACACTGATAGCGGCTTTGCAACTGATTCTTTTTATTCCTATTTGACTTCTCCCATCTCTTACTATTCCTCCTACTGCTAAATGCAGAGGCTCTAATATCGGCCCAAGGCTTTTACATGCGATTGTTTGTCGTTTATCTTTGATTTTATTATGTAATCCCTGCCTTTTGTTTGAGTAAATTCTAAAAACGCTCTGCGAGTCAAGGAAAGACAAGCGATTTTCAAGATAAGATTGTTGTTGTATCTTCCAATTTTAGTCATTTCATTCAGGGCTTCTAATATTTGATGTTGCTCCTGCCAATTATCTTCTAGCCAACTCTGGAAAAGTCTTATTATGTTTTTAACTACATTTTTTGTATCCCGTAGCTTACCCTCACTTTATTTAGTAGAGGCGCCACTATCGCTACAAAATCTTCTGGACAGTAAGTGCTTCTTGTTAGTATTTTTTAAAGTTTAGGAGGCAATGGATAGCTATGCTACAACTGATAATTGTTGGGGTGGGATCGAAAATGTATCGATAATTTTGATAATTCTGTTAGAAAAGTGAATTTCAGTGATTTTGAGTAAGCCTTGCCCGTCAATAGTCGCAAAGTGATTGAGAATTTCTAAAGTAGGAAAGGATTAAGTTGTATTTTCAACTTCAACGTGATGTTAATGAATGATTGATCGGTTTGCAAATTCAAAATTCTGACAGAAATTACGTGAAGTCGGCACATTTGCGTAAAGAACGTCGACTATTTATTTGTTTGTTGGAGAGCTCATCTTTTTATTAAAAAATTATCATCTTATATTGAGAAAAAAGCATAAACCACTTCGGAAAAAAAGTCCATAAGACGTATTTTTCGACGAAAATTCAGGGAAAGAGGTAAAAAATAGAGACAAAGACAACTGCAGTGGCGGTAAATATCGGAAAGCCTATTTTAATGCAAAACTCAGAATGTGTGCTTTCTAATGCCAAATTGTTATTGGGAGAACCAAAAGTAGAATTGGAGATGGAAAGATTCTACAACATAAAGTTGACCATTTTAGCAAGCAATTGTCCAGTCATTGTGATTTGTATCTCGTTCAAAGCATAATTTTTTAAATTGTAGGATATTTTGGGTTTTGTATTTTTCAAATAACTTTAGGAAAGTTTCCGTGTTTTTCATAGATTGACCAAAAGGTAATATATTAACTTTTAATTAAATTATTAATTAGACTGCTGATCTGTTTCCTTGCATTCTTGCCAAGAAAGCGTATTTATTTAAAATTTGAATAAAATTTTTGTCAGTGTTTTTGATAAAATTATTTTTTAAAATTTGAATATCAATGGTGTATGATTCTCTTTTTGTGAGAATTCAAGATAGGAATATCACTCCATCCTTAAATTTAATGATGTATAGACTTCAAAAGCAGGATAAGATTTAAACCAAATAATCAATTGAAAAGTTTTTTTTCAAAAACATATCATATCAAAAGAATGTTGCTGGATTGGCAGGCATATATTTTAATCAGTGATTATTTTTTGTTTTTCTTCAAATTTTTCATTGAATATTGTTATGGTTAAAATGAAGATCATTTTAATCATTAAAATTGATAAAATATATCATATATGGTTGATAAAAATATTCGAATCACCAATTTGAATGTGATTTTTCTTTACATACTAAAATTCTAAAGTCTATTGCTCAGAACTAAAAATGAATAGATTATAAATTTATTTATATTGGTAGATAATGACTAAGAATCATAAGCAAGATGTAAATCTTTAACTGACCATTTATTTTAAAAAATGACTACTCACTCTGGTCATTGTATCATCTTATTCTAGTTCTTATTAATTGTCTAATTTGTCATCTAAAATAGACAATACAGATGTATTCTAATAGGAATCATCTGAAATAGACAATACAGACGTTTTCTAATATAAATCATCGAAAATAGACAATACAGACGTATTCTAATATGGATCATCTTAAATAGACGATGCTGATGTATTCTAAGATTAATTATCTTGATATTAGGAATCAATTAAAGAATCTAAATGAGTTTCATCTTTCACTTTTGATCTTTATTATCTTTATTGTTTTTATATATGAGCTAGTATAGCTGCTTTCATCTCTTGATATATCTATTATATTCTTTGATATTATTCTTATTATAGGCATTCATCTTTGATAAAATTATAATAAGACTGTTTATATTTTTATGTTTCAAAAGGAAGGATCTTATTTGTTTATTTGCGCTCTAAATTATATCCTAATAGATAATAATAAATAATAATCTACATTATTTTAACTTAAATTCGATTTTCTAATTTAATTTGCTGATAAATATTCCATTCATAGTTAGAAACAGATTCAAGTATCTCCCTATTAAAAAATAAACCTGAGTTGTACTCTTTTTCTCTTCCCCGATGAGTATGAATGCCAACAACCACATATTATCTCATTTAATTATAATACAAAACTGGAGATCCAGATAAACCAACCTAAGTGTTGATATTATAATTTATTATGCTATTATCGATTGAATGAAGTTTTCCTTTTCTTATTTATCTTTTGGGATAGGCTTGACTCAATATTTTTGCTTTTCTCATATCACAGCTTGGATAGCCGATTATCATCAAACACTTAGTATCTTTATATTATGAATTATTTGATAATAATCCAACCTTTAAAAAAAAGTCTAGATTAACATTTTCCTCAAGGTACATCAATACAAGCTCTTCTTTTAAAGGAAACTAAAGTAATGTTCTAGAAGGTAATTTATATTGAATAAACTAAGTCCTTGCAACTCTGTACTTTCTTATATCATCCTTTATAAATTCAGCGCTTATATTGGGTATAAAGATGACTTCATCACAAATTTTTTACCATTTTTATGAGTATATGTTGTGAAGACAGGTCATAATAATATTTGGACCAACTGCAAAAGCAGTTCCGTAACTGTATGTAATAATTTCTTTCCTTGAATTAAACCAATTTGTCCTAAGTAATCCAATTGCTTTGAGACATGCACTTAGTTTTTATTGATTACCATATTCAATCTCTTTAGCAGATATTTTCCCCTTACTGGCCAAGGAAGCAAAATAATACTTGGTCTACAATCGCAACAAAAATTAGTCCATTATCATGACTCTTGTATGTCTGCAAACTAGCGATCTAATTTCAATCTTATTTAAAGTCTTAAAAGAAATTAAATATTAATTTGTTTTTATGGTGAAGCTGTCAATATCAAAATTAGGATAATCCTAATGAAATATTTATGAACGGCTCTCTTTTGTTTATAAACAAACATACCGCTGACTGATCTTAATCTTTATAATTTTCAATTTATTCATTAAGCAAAATTAACGAGTTTTTAGTGATGATAGTTATTGAGTTAATATAGGCTTTTAATACCTATGATAAAATAGTAAAATATTTATATGTAAATGAATATATATTTACTTTTCCTTGTCAGTTTAGTTCTCGTAATCAAAGGAAGGCATTTCCAAACAGCAACCATTATCGCAACCAACGACATACATGGAGTCGCCTTGCCCATAACACTTGTTAGAAGTGATAATAACTAAACATACAAACAAGGAGGATTATCGTTAATGGCTCATATGATCAAAACAGTTCAGAGATAATACTAAGGAAATGTTCTTTATCTTGATGCAGGCGATCAGTTTTAAGGAAGCATCGAATCATCCTCACTCATTAGTAAAGGATAAACCATGAATTAATTTTATAATGCTGTTGGCCTCGATGCATGGGCGATTGGAAACCATGAATTTGATGATGGTCCTTCTTTCTTAAATAACTTTCTTTAAGGTAAAATTAAAAAAACGATTGAATTAACTGCAAATCTCAAGGATGTTGATGGAATCAAAAATCCTTTTCCTCGTCAAAAAAACTCTAAAATTTACACTCTAAATAATGGACTTAAAATCGGAGTCATAGGGTTAACAACACTTTAGACTCTTACGAGTTCCAAAGGATTTGTAGGCCATCTTTTTCCTGATTATAAATTTCTTAATTATTCGAAAATAGTCAGAAAATAAAGTGCTAAGTTAAGAAAGAGAGGAGCTAATGCAGTACTCCTGCTTTGTCACATAGGAAATACTTGCGATAGTAACTAAACTTATGGAATTTGGAAAAAAAATACTCCCCAAACAGGAAAATGTGATCCTACAGACGAAATATCCAAACTATTGAATTAACTTCCAAAAGGAACTCTCGATGGAATTCTGCAAGGCCATCGGCATTTTTTTTCTCATCATTTTATTAACAATGTTCCAGTCGTTGGAACAATTGACAGAGGGCTTTACTTCAACATTCTTTCCCTTAAATTTTATAAGGGAAAACTGTATGAACAAACAATAGAGGGACCAATTCCAGTTTGTTAAAAAATATTCCAAAATACAAAAACCTGTAAATATCTCCTCTCCGAAGAACTTAAAACAGCTGGTGATTTGATAAATTGGCAATTTCACGGAGAGACAGTATCAGCTGATCTTGACTTATAGCAAATTTATAATGAAAAGTGGGTGCCTATGATGGGAAACTATTTAGAACCTTTGTTGGACAACTAAGATGGAGAATTACAAAGGTAATAAGGAGTCGAGAGTAAACTCGGGAACCTAATGACGAACCTTTTCCATAATGCATGTCCTAATATCGATATTGTAATTTTAAATAACGGAATCTTTCGTTCGGTATGGCCCCAAGGAATCATTTAATACCAGCACCTTTTCAACATGATACCTTTTAACGGTAGTTTTATGTCATGTGACATGACTGGCTAGGAACTATTAAACACTTTAACAATTTTATAGACCAGTACTAGTTCAACATACCCTGCCTACGGATTAAAGCAATATATTTAAATTGATAATCAAGGAGTTAAGCATTTTCTTAATGCATCTTTAATGAATGGGACTGATATTAACAATGGTACAATTTATAGAGTAGGGTTGACTGACTTTTAACTTTAGGGAGGAGACGATTTTCAATATATAGTTAACAAAATTTATACTCCTCTAAATGTCCGGAACGAAGGTGATTTAAGAGCCCTTCTAAAATAACAGATGAAGAAACTCGCAGTAGTAAAGCCTAACAGTTTAATTGATCCTGAACACCCACGCGTAATAATAATAACTGATACATCTTGAAAAAATGATTAAAATGACAAAGATTTGAAAATTAATAAATAATTGATTCGTGTAAGTACTTATTGGATAATTAACTCCTCCATTGTGAATCTAATCTATTAGTTAATATATTGTATTAAAAGAAAATTAAAAATTTGATTTAGCACTGTTAGTTTTGAGGAAAGCGAATCAATTTACTTTTGATTTCAGAATATTTTCTTAATTTCTTTTTTGAATTAACCTTCTATTTTTTGAGAATTTTCTCATACTTTACTGATTTTTTCTCCTGGAATGTTGATTGTGATGTTGAGTCCTCTTTAAATATGCATCATGCTCACCAAACTCTATCTTTTGTTTTTTCATTAGATATCCATAATTATCTTCTTTTTAATTTTTTTAAAATAAAATCTTTTGGTGCTTATGATTACTTTGAAGAAGACATTAAAATGGCAATGAATATTTTTTTGCAGAACGTGATTTACTAATATTTAAAAAATATTTATTAGTCTGTTTAGTAGATTGACAATGGGATAATTATCTTCCATTCATAGTGGATGATTTTAAAAGCAGTATTACATCATTCTGTTGAATTATTTGCTTGGGAAGATATTAAAACTTTCTTTTCGAACGAATTCACTTCATATTTTTACCCAGCTGAAATTTTTTAGAGAATTTAAATAATTTAAGTTAAAGGTTGGACACTCAAAAATTTAAAGGAGCGATTAAATGTTTAGTGGAGATCAAAGGTGATGGGGCAGCCAAATTCGGTCCAGGTAGACATGCCAAGCATTGCTGCACAAACTTGTAGCAGTTGTGTTTCCTTGAGTCTGTTTGATTGAGGGAGCAGTCCATCCTCCGAAGGATACAAAGTCGTTAAAATCTTGACCTGGATTCACTTGACCGTGAATGTCGTAGTCTGCATACCAAAGAGAGGGATAGGCAGCTCCGATAGAATCGCAAGTGGTGCCGAAGAAGTTTGCCCAAATGTTTGCTGTTGAGAACACTCCAATTGTATTGTGGAAGTTATTGTGTGCGTGCAGAGAAGCCAAGAGTGCTGTCAAGAAGTCACAGTTTTATTGTTGAGTGTAGGTCTCCCATAAACATTCTGGGTTGGCGCTGGGCTGAACCTTAACATAGATGGCTTTGTAGAGTCCTGCGAAGATGTTAGTGTTCAGATCGGTC
>Ga0302188_10000345_pt1 | contig 39525 bp, 23 predicted proteins | sample II_Bog_E2_1_FD_198783 | JGI IMG/M metagenome (GOLD analysis project Ga0302188, IMG submission 198783) | Peat permafrost microbial communities from Stordalen Mire near Abisko, Sweden - II_Bog_E2_1 | ecosystem: Environmental > Terrestrial > Soil > Wetlands > Peat | place: Sweden: Abisko... | reverse complement strand
AACCCCAACCCCAACCCCAATCCCAACCCCAACCCCAACCCCAACCCCAACCCCAACCCCAACCCCAACCCCAACCCCAACCCCAACCCCTTATCTTTTCTCTTCAAATATCAGACGTAAATTATAATTTATGTACCAACCATTTATAGTATTCTTTTAACCAGCCTAATTGATCACCCTATGAACAGTAGATTCAACAATTATACTTTTTACAATAATACAATAATAATGGAAAACGATCAATAAAGTTGCATTGGATTAGATTCAGTCAAGGACATTTTGATGGATCCATCGATCTTCATTTGCCCAGTCTGTTTTAAAATAATGTAAGAAGTTGCTGACATCAAGGAGTGTCGACAATGCCAAAAACTTTTCTGCAAGAGGGATTATTTAAAGCTTTCAAAAAAAGATGTATGCCCTCTCTGTAAAATGTCTCCATGGGATGTTTCCGATATCATTCACCCAATTTACGCAGAAATGTATAGTAAATTGACTTATCATTGCAACTTTTGTTCATAAATTGAGAAAGCCACATATCTTTAGCTCCAGTCTCACCTTGAAGCTAAGCATAATAAAATTTTATAGGAGAAATGGATTCTCAATGACTATTTTGTGGTGTATTCAGGAGATGAAATAGTCAATTTATCGCCTCTACAAAATGTATACGTCAACTACAAATTAACAAAAGAATAAGAAGTCATATCAATTGGCGATGAGGGCTATGATAATTTTTTAATTGCAGTTAAGGGAGATAAACTTAGGGGAAAACACTCTCAAAATAGAAAGTTTGAACTTGTACCAGCAGAAAGTAAATCACTTCGAATAAACTTCAATTATTTTGTGTGGGAGATTAGTATGGATAAGAAAAATATCATGTATGCCATGCCCATACAACAAATTCTATAAGCTGGGTACAAAAAATATTAAAAACAACCAATAAAAAACGAAATATTGTTTGATTTAGAAGATTGTAGGTACCGCATCTCTTTTTCGAAGATGGTCCAAGTTAATACGACCACGGGCTTCAAGAGAAATATCAAAAGATTGGTCATCTCGTTTAAATGATTGTAACTGTGTTAAATAATTGAAGAGTAATGAAAGTGAATTTTATCTAATAAGTGAATTCTTATAATGTAAAGATAGCAAATTATGAAAAAACAAAATTCTCAATTTCCTTATTTTCCCAAAATTAGAATAAATTTGATTTTTATTATCAATGAATTTAGTTAATGATTGACGAAATTTTTTAAATAGCCAAGTTCGTTAAAAGCTTATTTTTCAAAAAATCCTAACCACATAAATCATAATTTAAAAATATTCGGCATAAGTTTACGTAGCTCATTCAAAATGATGAAAATGCATTATAAATTGATTTCTTTTCTTACAATAAAAGAAGCTGGTTCAAATTTGTGTTTGCTGATTCCATCCTGACTATTGAGAAAATGTAGAATAATTCTATATTTATTGATAATCACAAATAAATCTTTTGAGATTGACATGGATATTTTCAGGATATCGTCCCCTCATCGTTTTTTTGCGATAAGAGCCTAGGCAAATCGGTTAATTGCTTTTTTGGAGCATAAAGGATTTTAAATTCTTTATCATACATCGAGATTGAGTTTAATAACGATTATCAAAGCAATACATTCAAAGCAAGGATGACTGGTTTAAAATTACAAGAGATTTTACTGTGCCTGAATCTACTCTTCCTACTGAGATGCACAAATTGGCAAGCAGCAGGTAGCTTCACAAAAGATAATGTCATTGACATTCACTCAATAGTTGGCTTTAATCTTGCTCAAGTCGCCAAATCAAACTTAAAGATGGACCAAATTGCAGTTTCAATTGAGAGTGATCTTTCCGATAAATGGGGTTCTCGATGGAATGTTTTTGTGGTCAGAGCTCACGATAGTTCAAGTGATGTTATTTGTTTTGGTTACACATTTAATCACCAATGGTTATGGTTTAACAACTATGAGAATTCATAGTACAGTTTCGTTATTTGGCGGGATGACAGCAAATGCCTAACATAAACTCATCTTAGCTTATCAACTCTTGATTTCAGTGTAGGCTATTCCACTCTTTCAAGTCAAACCAACTCTCATTTAAACATTCAATTGAGCAATATCCATCATAGCAACGACCCATGGCGTTTTGCTCGAGACTACCTCCTGGCATATGATAATTCAAATAAATTTACTTTTTTCCCTGGAGTCGTTTTGGAAGGAGGAGTTAAAGAGTTTTATGCTCAATTTTGCACAGTTAATGATGCTCAAGGGAATAGCTTTCACAAATACGGCCAATTTTAAGATTCAGCCTCGCATATATACACTTATTTCATGTTTCAAGGTCGCTGATTATTTTATTATTTCTATACTTCTAAATATGTTTTTTGAAGAGCAATATTAATTATCAAGAGTTTAATCATATGAACTATAGTAGGAAGCCATCATTCGTAAAAGAAAATCGTAGAAAACGCTATAAATTTCAATGAATTGATCCATTTTCAGTCAAATTTATGCAAAAGAATCAATATTGACTCTATTTTGGATATTCTGAAGAATGTTGATTAATTTTTTTTTAAATTACCAATGAAATAATTATATTTTCTCAGGATATGTTTGTATAAATGAATATAGTAATTCTAAGGAAAATCATTATTTTTACTATAAGCATTTAGAATTGATCTAGGCAATATCTAAAACATAGAAAATTTGCCTCAGTTGAGGGTTAATTTGAAATTTTATTGGTTATAATTTTTGATGATGGAGTTACTTTGATCCAGAAATTTTAATCATAACATCTTGTTTGCTTTTAAGGAGTGCTATTATGCTACAATTGGACATATCAATATACTTAAATACTGACAAATGATTGAGTCTAAGCTTTTCGTAATTTTTAAACATGGCAACCAAATTCGATGTTTTGGCTAAACCCTATGCCCTCCATAAAGCCATAATCACATGTCTTAATCAACTCATCAGCGCGAATCCATGTAAATAGGGAGTTGAATCAGTGTTTGATCTTAAAACTACACCAAACATCACTATCTCTGAATATCTTGCAAGTAAAATATATTAAATTCAGGAATGTTTCGATATATGAACTGTTCAGTCAGTACATTCGTTTACTCGCTTGCTTTGTTGGATCGTGTTCTGCAATACAATCCAAATTTCGTTATTCATGAGCGTAACATCCATAGACTGCTATTAATATCTAATGTATTGTCTGCAAAATGCCTTGACGATCTTTACTATAAGAACTCATATTATGCAAACGTTGGAGGCATTTCTCTCACTCTTTTGAATCAAATCTAGATTGAGTTCTTATAACTTATTAACTTCAATTGCTCTGTCTAAGAGGAGACCTTCAATGCCTATCTCGAACGATTAGAAGTTTGCATGGAAATTAATGATGACAATAAATTGAAAGATTAGTAATGGAAAGAATACGCGGAGAAAAAAAGAAGCAAGTGTAATAATGTAAAAAATGTAAAATAAATTTCTAATTGTGAGGGGGTAAATAATGTGAGTTCATAAAATTTGTGAGGAGGCAGTGTGGTCAATAATTGATAAGTGTATTGTGTCTAATTTTTTTCATCTTCAAACATTGAAGTCAAATAATTTGTTTGTATTTATTTACTTTATGCATATTTGAGATGATTTGGATATCTAAAAGAGACATTTTGGACAAAAATAAAGGGATTTTACAAATAAAATTCATTACTAGAAGAGGTCAAAGTATAAATTTGTATGTTCACTTAATTATAAAATGGAAATTATAATGAAAAAATAAGAGGACAAACCATCAAGCCAACCTATCTTCTCCATTGCACCCATGATTGACGTGACCAACGCTCATTTTCGTTATTTTATTCGTCTCATTACAAAAAAAGCAACCCTTTATACAGAAATGATTCATCATGATGCAGCCATCCACAGTCACTAAAAATTATTGCCGTTTAATGAAGAGGAACATCCTGTTGTTCTGCAATTGGGAGGATGTGAACCTGATAAATTAGCAAAAGCAGCCATTTTAGGGCAACAATATGGGTACGATTAGATTAATCTTAATGTTGGTTGTCCGAGTCCCAGAGTACAGAAAGGATCTTTTGGGGCTTGCCTCATGAAAGAGCCAGACCTTGTGAGATAATGCATGGAAGCTATGGCAAAAGTAGTTACTATTAAATGCACAGTAAAATGCCGCATAGGAGTCGATAATTTAGATGATTATGAATTTGTCAGAAATTTTGTAGACAATATTTCATAAGGTGGCAAAGGGGTCATAAAATCCTTTGTAATTCACGCTCGGAAAGCAATATTAAAAGGTTTAAACCCATCTCAAAATAGATCAATTCCACCATTAATATACTAACGAGTGTATTCACTTAAAAAAGATTTTCCTATGCTGGAATTCGAACTGAATGGAGGACTAAAAAGTGTGATGGAAGCAAGACGCTTGGTTGATGAAAACGATTTATCAGGATGCATGGTGGGAAGATTGGCATTATAAAATCCTTTCGAGTTGATGCTCGTGGATGAAGTATTTTACGGATAGCCAAATTATTTAACTTACTATTAAAGCGATTCTTAAGCAAGAAAGTAGATCTTATTACGTTATGCAGGCTATATATAAAAGCTAGAAAAAGGTTAAATTTCAGATTAATTTGGCCATAGAATTAGAAGCGCTAACCCAGCTGCTCTCATCAAACCAATCATAAATTTGTACAATGGCGAGTAGTATTGTACAAAATATAGGCAATATTTATCTGATCAAGCAAGATTAAAATAGATCCCAGTTTATGAAACAATTCGCCAAGTAACACAGCTAATGGCAACAGGAGGGTTTAAATTTAGAAATAACAATGGGTCACTAATGACATAGGAAGAAATTGCCCTAATTAATTAACAGTAAAAGAAAAGAGAAGAGAAAAAAATAGCATTTAAAATGAAACATAAGGAAAAGGTTGAAAATAATTTAGAAAAGGAAAAATATTTATGATTTTTAAGTAATTGGATACAAATTTAAATTAAATTAAGATTTAATAATACGATAATCACTTTCGTGGACCATCTTCAGGATAGGGCTCTGGTCGTTTTTCATTAAAAGTTACTCTGTTTTCGGGATAATTTAGTTGAACATAAGGGACAAGCCGTTTGCATAGTAAATTTTTGCCAATCAACGCCGAGCCTATTTCCACTCCATCCATAAACCACTTAATTGTTTCTTTTTTCATATTAATCATGATTCTTAATTCCACTCCATTTGGAATCTACGGACCTCCTCCTCTTTAGATTCCTTGCTGCCAAATGCAACCATTTTTAGCAAAGTAGCTGATGCATTATGGACTTTCATGACTGGTTTGGTAGTTGCGTCTATTCTGATTTACAATTCCTACCGAAAATACAGAATAGTTGATCTTTTAAACGAATAAACTAAAGTAATACTGACCTTTCTCTGGCAAAGGATCCCTTCCAAGAACTTGATTAGAACTATATACTCCAATTTTATATAAAGTATTCCCGTCTATTCTATAGTTGTCTTTAAGAAATATATTATTTTAATCCAAAACGACCCAAAATTGAGAACCGTACTTTTACAAATCCTCATTATACTCCAAACATGGCTCTGATATGATTGGTTTGGGCATTTTCTATTGGCACATATATTCTATCAGCAAATGAATTTGTTCTTTCAATAATCGAATTGTTGATTATAACTCCTTTAAAGTTGTCTTCTCCAGTTTTCCCAAACAATTCTCATCGTCATTTTAAAGCTGTTTTGCATCTGCCTTGAGCTCACCCAAATATTGATATTTTTTTGAAAGAATTTGACCTTTCATCATTATTAATTCTCTCGTATCAGCCTCATACTGCTGTTCGAGTTTATTCAAAGTCTCCTTTAAGAAAGTGTTTTAAGCCCTAACATCGATGACATCTGATTTATTTATTTTTTCTTGTTCAAGCTCCTCTTTATTGACCATGACCCTTCCATCAAATTAAATCATTTTTGCATTTTTAGTCTTCGTCATTGTTTTATAAAAGGTGATGGTCACATACCCGGCATTGCTAATTTAAACACGTTTTTTATCTTCAGCATATAATTCAATATAATTGTAAAAGGATTTGAAATTTCTGAAAATTTGCAGGATGAGCTGTGATACTGTAAAATTAGTGCTTTATTTTGGATTATTGCTGAAGATGGCGTTATAGAGTCGATAAGGATCAGTTTCTTCATAGTAATGGAAATGTAGACTATCTTTGCTGCAACTCATTGACACTTCATAACCACAAATCTTTCCTTGATATTCCAACTGATCTGTTTTCATTAAATTGCATGCATGATTTGTAAATGACTCCCATAAAAAGAGAAACTAAAAATGTGCATTTGTTAAAATTAACCCATTTTGTTCGATCATCGTTATTAGTAACGATTGTTCAAAAAGATTGTTGTAGTTGTATCCTGTATATTCATAATGCTTTTCAAGATTTGATTCATCAGAATGGATTTATTTTCATAATAGGTGATGGTGATATTCCCTGTTTTAAAAATTTATTTAGCTCAACGTAAATAAATAAAATATGAATAAAGACAACAATTTAATAGGTTTCCTTAAAAAACGATCTCTCTTTCAACAATCCCCCTCTAAGAATATCGTTAGAAAAATATCCAGAAGTAAATCTCGCGAGGTTAAGGAAGAAACCAATTCTATCATTGATCGATTAAATTAATCCCCTAGAAAAAAAGCAGTCACCAACCAAAGATTTCTATTTAATAAGGAAGAAGAACCATATAAAAAAGAGGACTACTTTCTCGATACGAGGGATACAGTGGGCTTGAATACAATGTTTCTCAATAATAACAAGTCAATAAAAAAAACTTCAAGCAAAATAGTCTTTGAAGATGAGAAGGAAATGAAGGCACTTCCCAATACTCCAAACCTAAATTCTCAAAGTAATAAAGTATTAGGAGCTAATAATTATTGGACTGGATTGGGCTCATACTCTTCCAGTTTTTAATCAGCAAGGGTAGAATCTTTACAATGCTTAGAAACTCTTTCTTTACAACTTGGAACATAAATTTCTAATATCAACTATCGCATTGATAAATTTTCAAGTTAAATATCCAAAACTCTGACATCTTAACTGAAAAAATTAAAAGAAACGATTCTCATCATGGTAAATGATGCATTTAGAGAAACATAAAAGTTAGTTGAATCTTTCATGAAGAGTGAAGAACAGAAGGTAGCTGGTGAAGCCCTAAAGATGCGATAAATCCTCTAAAAAGAATATATAAATATCTAAAACATGAAGGAGGAAATCAAAACATCTCAATGGCGGAGAATAACCGGCGAAATCTTGTCAACTGATCTCTAAAATAAAATAAATGATTTGGTGAGAAGGGCTGATAGAATATAACCTGGAAGATGGGACGTGAAAGATTTTTAAGGACAGTCCTTAGGTAATCTGAAAGTTGAATTAAAGAAACTGACGAGTTTATAAAAGACGAACAATTTTCGATGATTCATCGTATCTATATGATGTACAATCAAATTTAATTGATAGATATTATAAATATCATTCACGATTATGCATATTAATACAGAAGTATTTTTAAGAGGAATCAATTTCTTCAACCGATTAGTAATAATTTGTTCAGTATAATTAAAAAATGAATATTACAATTCGAGCCAATAATTTAATACATCTATATCATGATTCTAGTCAATATTTATTTTATAGATTCAGTCTGATTTATGAGTAAACCGCGGAAGAAAATCAAGTCTAATCCCAAGACTCAGGAAATATTGAAATTGGACTTTAATAAACTTTATGAAAAGATTATTTAAGCAAGCAAATGTAGTGATAATCATATTTTTGGTCCTCTTCTTAAAGCCCATCAGTTGAAAAAGATGCCCATTTTGCAAGTTATTCAGCCTCAAACCGAAATCTATAAAGTCAATCCTGAAAAGAAAAAGAAACCCATCTAACAGTATCTATAAGCTATCAATCACATCTACAAAAAACGAGATTTAGATATTTTATTAGGCCCAGCTACTCACAGCTTTGCTTTCGAGAAATGGGCACCGAAATAGATCGCCATCTTTGAGTAAGCTATACTAAAATTCGGAAAACAGTTCTAATTCATCGCTGAGATGGTAAGTACCAAAAATGTTAAAGAAGTCTACGAGTTTTATCTCGAATGGAAATCGACTACGCATTATAAGTCCTACAAGTCTCACGTCGGAAATATTTCCAAATCCACTCTTGAAGATTACGTTTGATTTTTGGTATTCTATTTTAATAAAATCATAATTAACATTATTGAAAAAGATGAAGCTCAAAATATATTATAAGTGGCAAATTTGTTCAATGCTGCATATGCATTATTAATTAAATTCGTGCAAAATCAAACTTTCTAAGATTTGCACATTTCATATTATCTTAAATCTTTAAAAATTATTTTTTTTTTGCTTTAATGACTATATTTATTAGCTGAAAATAACATATATAAAACATATACATCAACTAGAAGCAGGGTCTATTCTATCATGTGTTTGAGAAATTCCCTTTTCTTCGGCAGCTTTTATTTTAATGAGCTGTGTTTCAACTGCCATTGCTTTAGGAATGTTCTTTTCAGAATCATCTTACAAGGGCGGTAGTAGAGGCATTATTTTAGGATTACTAATCTTGTACATCACAAATAAAGCCAAAGCTCTTATAGCAAGACCTATCAACGCCATAAGCACTAGATCAAGCCAAAATGGAATGGCAAAATTGTAGTTAGTTCCAATAGGGTAATAAGTGGCTCCTTGGAAGTTAATGGGATTATTTTCATATTGAGAATAAACCATTGCTTCGAAGCCATATCTGAACATGGACAGATATTCAAAAGGATAGTAAATTCCAAAAACTGTCTCGAGAGGAACAAAGAATCCGCCCACAAGCAGAAAAGGAATGATAAGCACCGGTACGAGAGCCATTACTACTCCAGCATCAGCAAATATGGTTGACAATAGCAAGCCAAAGGATGAGCTCATAAAAGCACATAACTCCATAGAAAGTAGAGATTTAAAGAAAGTCCCTGCGCTGTTGTCTAAATTACAGGGAAAGTATGAAATAGCAATGAACAAAAATACTGTAATAATCTCCACTGGTTGAACTGCAAGAGATCTTCCCATAAAGTAAGCTGATGTACTATAAGTATTGCTTAGTCTTTCTCTGATAAAGACTGGCCTTTCGAAATTGAAAAGATTTACAGATGAGAAAACATAACTGAAACCTGTGTTCATAATAAGGAAGAAAAGCACACCTTGGTTGTTTTGAATAATCTCATTAATGGTGGTTCCTTTTTCATAATAGAGAACTATACAGATTATACCAAAAAAGATACTTTGGAAGACTTTCAGGATGACATCAAGTGGTTGACGAAACTCATTAAGTCCACACCGATAGAATATTGTTGAAAATTGAGTATACCAAGATGCTTATTCCTTTTGCTATGCTGTTTTAAGTTCGTGAGTTATGGGAGCAGTTCCAGTCACATATTCTCCTTTCAATTGTTGGAAATTATTTACTAAATACTTGACTCTTTCCTCAAATTATATTTTGATCTGTTCTTCAGTGAAATCCTGTTTTTTCTAGATATAGTTGAGCATCAACCCCTCTTTATTCATAAGTTTCATATAATAGTCGGTTGGATTTGTATGCTTTGGTACTGGTAGATTGATTCTGGAAAAATATGAAATTGATTGTGCTGCTTACCCGTCAAAGATGATGTGGCCATCAACCATCAGAATAATATGATGAAATTACATGAAAATTTCAGAAGAAGGCTGATGGATAGTAGAAATAACAGTCCTGCCCTGTCTAGCTAATTTGTTCAAAAATCTGATAAGATTGAGAGAAGTAGTAGAATCCAAGCCTGTAGTCGGCTCATCCAAAAAGATCATAGATGGATTAATGAGTAACTCCAAACCAATGGAAGTTCTTTTCTTTTATCCTCCTGAGACGCCTCGAATTCTTGTATCGCCAACATAGGTATCTCTGCACTTCTATAATCCCAAATACTTGATCACAGAATTAACTATTCTTATTTTTTCACTCTCCTCTAGGCTTGGTAATCTCAAGTCTGCAACAAATTTGAAAACTTCATAGGGAGTGAATGTGGGCAACATGTAGTCTTATTGCATTACATAACCAATATAGCTTTTATAATTTGCAATGTTGTTAGTTTATACTCCATTGATCTTCAAGACTCCCCTAAGCTAAAGGTTTTAAGATAGTTGACGTCCAGAAATTAGATTTAGCATTGTAGTTTTTCCGCAACCAGATGGACCAAGTATAGCTGTAAAGGTATTTGGCGAAAATTTCCCGGAGCATTCTTTTAAAATTCGCTTTTTGCCTTCCACTTCGAGCTTCTGTCCATCTATTTCCTTTTCCTCTTTGACATTAGCGATAACACTGATGTTCTAATAGATAAGTTAAATGGGCTAAACTTTCTAAAAAATTAAGTTTGCCTCATCCTCTACTTAGCTATGAGGTTGTTCCTCCATTTTATTGCTTTTGTTCTCAGCCATAGTTAATTTAATAGCTCTCATGTCGTCATTGGATATAAAGTTAAATTTTCTGACGACATATAATAGGAATACTAAAATTCAGGAAGTAAATCTGTTAAACTCTGACCAATATAAATTGTAGTTGAAGAACAATATGCAACCAATTCAGTCTAATCAGCCTTCACCAATCAAATTAGGCTTCGTTTGGGTTATCGAACATTCTTTTTTACAAAATCAATATTATCAATATAAAAAAATTAGGGGATAGAGTTTGATAAATATAGTGAAATAAATGGTTGAATAAATAGTGATTGCTATTTAATGAGTCTTGGCTGAAAAAATATCATAAGTTTGAGATAGTTTATAAAAATTCAAAAACCAATATCATCTTGCTCTCAATACAAAGAAGCAATAGAAATATCAGCTCGAAAGGATTGCTATTATGCTTTTAGCCTATTCAATAATTGTGGTTTTGGCAGAACAATAGATTGTCTAAAAGTTATGAACCGAAATTTTATTAATTTTAATTAACTATGATGCCGTTATTTTAAATTTAAATTTGCTATTTATATTTTACTGAAAATCAATGAACAATGACAAAGTTAGAGTTAGATAACATCATAATATCACACCCTTTTTGGTGTTTATCAACTGATCACCATTTTAAAAATATTAATCAGCTTTTGGAGATGATGCTAACAATTTAAAATCTATTAGTATCATATACTTGGTTTTAAAAAGCTGTTTGAACAATTTTTGACAGGATGTAGCCTAAAGGAATATTATTCCTGTGACTTAAGTTGATATGGTAGTAGATTTATTTAAAAAAGAGCATATAAAGATGATATACCAATCCAAAAAGATATTTAGATCATTAATGATACTGTATTCCAATCAAAATAGAATCATAAATGAATAAAAAACACTTAATATTAATTTGCTCAAATCATCCGATGTCGATTAATTAATTTCGATTCATTATTTATTAAATAATCAAGTAAATTATTTTCTATTTTGGCTTAACACTTGTAAATTAACTGAACATCAAAACTAAATGTTCTCTTCATTAACAAAAGATAAAACTTTAATTATTTTTCTTTTTAAATCGATAGAAATCAAATAAATTTAAACATTAAGCATCTCATCTCGACTGGAAGACTAAATATGAGTATCTATAATTTGCAGAATCGAGATCTGAACTGTATGCATAGGTTCCGATGTTATTTTAGTCGTTGATAGTACAGAAAGTGCCATAGAACTCACTGGCAATTCCTTCCAGTAACACTCCTGAAAAGGTCATTTGAGTTAATTTTGGGTCAACTTCTGCATCTAATCCAACATTAGTTCCAATTATATCGTTGGCTGCTGCCCAAGGATCATCAACATAAGGTCCATGATTCAAGTTAAGATACTTAGATGCTCCTTCTGGCAATCGATCGAAACCTTGGTTGAAACTCGAAGGAGTTAAATTGACATTAACCCGACTTCCGCAACTATAATCCTTCCAAAGAATGATGCTGTATCCTTTATAGTAGTTGTTATTCCACAGCCAATGATCATTGAAGGCATATCCCATACAGACTGTATCATATTTCGGGTTTGAGTTTTTTATGACAAACACATTCCAAGCGCCTTGCCACTCATCAGTCAATTTGCTGGAAATGGTAGATGCGACTTGACTGTATTGTATGCTACCGATTTCGGCTTAATGAAAAGCATGGCTGATGATTTTGTAAACTTAGTTGAGGGTTAAATCGGTATTGAATTACCCGGAGGCAACCCAATTCGTTGATTTGCAGAGGACAAGCATGCTGCAGCATATGAGGAAAATGTGAAATTTGATCGAGATCATATATCCTTAGAAATTATTTAATACAAAAGCTTCTTTACAAGTGATTTATAGAGAAAAAAGCTGCTGGGGTTTAAATGTCAATATTATTCTAAAAATCTTAATTCTTGGGTAAGGGTGAACTTCAAATAGTCTGCTGATTTCGTATTTTTGAATAAGGAATTAAGTGGTTTTGAAACTGCCAACGAAATTATTTAAAATCAAGTGATTAAACAATACAGAAAATATCAGTCATTTTATAATAATAGCTTTGAAAACAGTACAACTTCATCAGACAATTTTAATAGTATTTTTTAAAAATGAAGCATGGACTCACGTATCCTATTTTTCTTCCAATAATTTATTGTTATTGAATGCAGCCACTAAAATTTAACAATAGGGGTGTTTTAGTGATGAAAAATGCAAGTATTTATCATAACAAAGACTATTTTAGAGTTTCTTTTCTTAATTTGCCCTGAATCATACAAAATGGATGATGTTAAAATGTGAAAGGATGGCTTAGGAGCATATTTAATAAAGCATTTAGCATATATATTTAAAAAATTATAGTGTACACTCTACAATCAAAAATGGAGATACAATTTGAAAAGAAGCTTGAATCTTTCAATTAATTTTTACTGGTGAATCAACTAAAATATATATATTGACTTTCAAAGACAATCTTTTAGGACTTCCTAAAAGAAATAGCATCTCCATTAATTGAGATAGGAAAGTTAGTGAGGCTGATATTTTAAATTTTTATTGAATTGTTCATGTTTGCAAAAATTAATTTTTGAATACACTGTTTTTCAAATTTCAACTGTTGAAGCTAAAATAGTCAGGAAATAAAATAAATAGTTGAATATATAGCAGATCATTGAGTAATCAACGTTCTTGGAAGACTAAGTATGAGTAGAGATTGTCATTTTAGTCATGAGCCTTTCCATAAGCATAGATTCCCACGTTGCTGGGGTCATGAATCGTGCAGAATGTGCCGTAGAACTCATCAGAATAACCTTCAAACACAACTCCTGAAAAGGCACTTCCATAAAGGTTTTTGTAGTTTCCATATCTACGTCCTCTGCCGTTATCGCATTCATGATCATCTCTGTCGCAATCGATGCGTTCGCTCTTGCTATCACTGCTACTGCTACTGCTGCTATCACTGTCCTTCTTGTCACCTTTCTTTCTGTCATGCTCATTGTCTTAGAAAGTATCATGAGTTCCAAAATTGAGGCCTCCATCAGTTCCAATCATATAGTTAGCAGCACCCCAAGGATCATGGAACAGTTCAAGGTTATCTAAGTTTAAGTATCCAGCAGCATAGCTTGGCAAATTGTTGAAACCGTTGCTAAAACTAGAGGGGCTAAGGTTAACTGTGGTCCAGGTTGCACAGTTGTAGTCCTTCCACACGACAACGGTATAGTGATTGTGGTAGTCATTGTTCCATAGCCAGTGATCTCTGAAAGCATAGCCCACAAAGACGGCATTGTATTCCCGGTTGGAGTTCTTGAGCACAAAAACGTTCCAAGCACTGTCCCATTTAGTGTTCAGAGTAGTGGAAATTGTTGAAGTTATTTGACTGTATGAAATTAATCCTGAGTCAGCATGTCTAAATGCTTCATCGATGACACCATAGACATCACCCAAAGAGAATCCTGCGCAAAAATCACCATAGGCCACCCATCTTATTGGGCAGCGATCGCAGCGTTTGTTGCTATCTGAGCTGCTGCTGTCTGAGCTATCTGAGCTTTTTGAGCTGTCTGAGCTGTCTGAGCTGCTTGAGCTGCTTGAGCTTTCAGTGCTTTCAGAGCTATCTGAGCTATCTGAGCTTTCTGACTTCCTTGAACTATCAGAGCTATCAGAGCTATCAGAGCTATCAGTGCTTTCTTCACGATCTCTGCATTCTTTGCGCTCACAGGGTAATTTTTTCTCTTCCCTGCGTGCTTGGCAGAGTAGAAGTAAAGTAATAAAGATTAGAAGACTTGCTTTTTTGAAAGAAATCATATGTTATTGTAAAAATATTATAATTTCCACTCTTCTTACCTGTCATTTATCTTCCAAAAAACCGTAAACAGCTAAAAGTTATTTTAGTCCAGTCTATTACTTCATTTTAAAGATAGAAAGTCATTTCCATTCTTGTTATTTATCCAGGATTGCATTTGACACTGATGATATTTGAAACCGTTTTCGAAAATAAGCCAGTAATGGAAAAATAAATGCCAATGTCTGATATAGATTATAAAATATCAGGGTAGAGGACGGTTGTTGACCAACTATGCACATTGTTTTCATAGGCAGCAACCAAATTATGTATCCTACTTTTCTTCTATTGCGTTACTGATTGAAGTTTTTACGAATACGCAAAAATCATAAATAAAAAAAATAAACATCAACATGATGTCGTACCTTTTTAACTTTTAAATATCTTGCCTATCGGGCTTTAGTAAGCTAATATTAATCAATTTGGTCATTTTATATTAAAAAAGGCGGCAGTTAGCCTCGATCTTAAATTTAAAATGCTAACAAGCAATAAACTTAATGATGAGCTAGCCTAAATAAGATATATAGGGTCATTTACTCACTCCATTGGTATCAAATACTTTAACGATTTCTATATTGCTTAACTAATATTTTTTTTTCCTTCATTAAACTGAGGATATTTTCTAAAAGACTTGAATGCCGTTTGCGTAAATATGGAAGATTTACTATTATTTTTTGGTTGATTGCAAAAATACAAAAAATTCGTCTTCTAGTCAAATAATCTTTTTGACTTATAATATGGAACATAGGCCATCTCAGTGTATAGGTTTATGATATTGACCTAAACTCAAGTTGATTTTAACCTCAAGGTGATTTTAAGAAGACTGAGATATTCAAGATCACTATTGGCTTGCTACCTCATTTTACTATTGACTGAGTTCACTGAAAAATAGTTTGAACTCATCAATTGCTATATTTCTTATGATAGTCCTCTCGTGACTTAATGATAGCTTTCATGATTGCGTATAAAATGGCTATTATATTTAATGAGGCAGTAGGTAAGAAACAATAATAGTATTAATCTCTATTAATTAGGCAAATCAATATGAAGTTTACAACTAAATAATGAATTCAATTTTGTATTATTGATATTCTTGCATATCATATGATAGAGCTTTCAAGATTAAACAAATTATATATATTTATCATGTCAAAAAACTATGACTTCGAGGATGATTATGATGGATCGTCTTCCCCCTCCAAAAATAAAACTAAGGAAATAGCCGATCATCTCAATGATATGAGCCATAAGAAATTTATACCAGGAACCATATCCAAAGGATTCTTTATTGAAAATATAGAAGAGCAAGAAGATGTCTACTCTGAATCACCCAATAAATCAACCAACAATTAAAAAGGAAATAATGGAAAGAGTTCAGCAACAGAACGTTAAAAACAAACCAAACTTAAAAAATAATTAATTAGGTATCTCTTAAACTATTTAGATTGGAACCACTAAAGCAGAAGGAAAAAGTAGAAGTTTTTAATAATGTGATCCAAAGAACAGACCAGTATTAGGAGATCTAATCAATCAATATGAGTAATAAAAAAGAGTAAAGTTAACCTAGACTTTAAAACTATGAATAAGGTTCGGTCAAAAAAAGAAAAACCAGAAGAAATTATTCCAAAAAATTGTAGTTAGGATAAGTATAAAAATAGGAAAATCAACTCCCTAAAATTTAACAAAAAAAAGAAATATCAGCGAGGGGAAATGAAGTTTCAATTCCCCAATAACAGCAATCTAATGAATTATAGCAAGACCTATCTTCACAAAATCCTTTGTTAATTCCACAGCGAAGCCTACCTAATCAATTGTTACAATAGTTTGATGAAGATCCATAGGTCATTCATGAAAATCACTAACTTCCACAGAGAATTTCTGTAGGTTCTAACTACTTCAATTTTCATTAGAATGGCCTCCTTTGGAAACAATTATTTTAGCCTGTTCAAGAAAATAAGGTTTTAAGCATGTAAATCGTAAGAGATAAGGAATGGTTGAACAATTTTTGGCCTGAGTTTCATCTCCACATCAAGGCAGATACTCATTACGTAATAAGCGCTAAAAAGAAGTCAATTAAACCCATTTCCACCTTTGTAATCTCAGCAAATCGCACCCTTTTCGATGAAGACACTTTATATTATCTTGGCAAAATGAAATCTATGCTGGTTGGCAATATTTTTAATATTTTTGGCTCAGGTCCTTCCCCCTCAACCGCACAATAAAAAAACCAAACTCCGCGATAACTCTTATGCACTATAGTCTATCAGACCTTAGGAATGTTTGAGATGGGTAAACCTCGTTAATTGTTGATCTACTTAAAAAAGCCCGAATATAGATATTATGGTGATTTTCCATAAGTTACGAAATACGAATAGTAAATTCCTCTCAGTAAACTGTACTAAAATGCTGAAAATAAATAAAAAATTCAATTGCTTCAGAGTCGAAAACCGGTTTGGCAATAATAAATTAAAGGATATATGCTAAACTTTAAGGGAAAAGTCGATCTCCCCTCTGTCAAAAATTTTATTGTTGAATAATCACCCAACGGCCCCGAATTAATAATTTTCGGTAAAATCTCAGAGAATAAATTCAACCTTGACGTGTCTTATCCCTTCAGTCCTTACGTTGGGTTTGCGTTAGCACTTTCCAGTTTTGATAGAGAATGATCTGTGTACAACATTTATTGATCTTTCATCGCTTTTAATAAATTTGGATTGATAATAAACTGATAGAGCTACACAAATCATTAAATTTGAGTTAACTAGCTGATTTAAATCAACCTTAAAAATCAATAATTTAGCATATACTTTTTATTAAATCGACGACTGATAATTGAAGCCTATGGCTTTCTTTTTTACAATGTTGTTATGGTTTATTTACAAAAATAATCTTCTTCTATCTTTGGATTAGATCTTGATTTTTTTAACAATTTACCTTTCAGTAGGCTTGAACTAAACAGAGTTCCACGGTTGTTCTTTGTCTTTAGATTCAGATCTGATTTTCTTTGTTCAAGTTTACAATCCTAATCGGTAGTTATTGTTGAATAAATCTTGCATCTCTCACAATTTGGTTCGTCTTGAGTCAGTAACTGGTTTTTTATCTTACTCACATACTATTTTTGTTTTTAGCTTAGTTGAGCTAGTGTATTCATTTGCAATGTTAAATGATTTTTAGTACTAGTTTGTCTTATCATTATGCTGGTAAGTTCATTTATTTTGTTGTTATACTATTTGACCATGTCCTGATGTTTGCGTTCTAAATTCTAAAGCTTATCTTAAAGATGAGTAATGACTTCTTCATCGCCCATGGTGCTTCCTGAATGACAAGGATAAAACTGAATCTTTTTCTTTATCGACTGAGCGGCCAAGTTGAGTCCAGATGTTTTATTGATCATGACGTTTCTCGCCAATTATAATATAATTATCACTACACTTTCTATTTTATTATTACAAACAGTAGGATAAGCTTCTTCCTAATAAGATTAGTTTGCCATTTATTTTATTTTTTACTTTACAAAAAGTAGAAAAATAGAAGATATCGAGACCTTTATAATAAACTCAGAAGAATATCAAATTATAATAAGCTCATTATCTATTGAAATATTATTGACCATTTTCAGTGATAAAGGCATACTATAGTTATATATCTTTTAATTATTAACAAATATTTATAAATAACGATATTTTCTGAACTGATCTATCAATTGGGCACAGGCAACATTTCGATTAGCCAATGCATAGACTCAACATCTTCATAGTATTTTTTTGAGTCGATCTCTTCAAATTTCAAACATTTTTTAATGAGACTATCTTTATTCTTTCCCAACTGCTTTTTCAAATTGGCGTTTCCTTTTAAATTATAAAAAGGCAAATCTTTTGATCCTTTTTTCAGCATTTAAATATAATTCTTCACATGGTCCCTACTAGGTAAATTAGATCTCTTCGCCTTGATTTCACTCTCTCGAATTTTATCGGCTTTTATTGTGAATTCGTTGTTTAAACTCTTAATGTAGATGAGTTTATGGAGTAAGTTATCGCGCAAACAGGTTCGACAGATGATGATCAATTCATCTATAAAGTCAATTACCTCTCTTTCTTAGAACATATTCCTGTCATAAGGGCTATTCTTGCGATACTTAGCAATAAGTTCGTCGAGAACAATCCCAATGCTTATGAAATCTGGAATGACAATTAGAAAAATCAAACTTTCAAAGTACAGTTCGTGATACTGGCATATTTTGCTGCTTTAGCGTAAGTAGAAGTTAACAATTCGATAGTCCTTATCGTCTAAGGTTTACTTTTAGCAGTAGGGTTTTAATTCCTACATCATCAAATCTAACTTTAAAACGTTGCAAGGCAGTCGACAAATTATTTAAAGCCGATTCTCTTTCTTCTTAAAGTAAAGATTGCGCTATTACTCGTAGCTCATAGGTACCTGCTTTTTAATAATAGTAGTTTAGGCTAGGACAGAGCCAATTTCCTTGAGTTCTGGACAATTCTGAACTTACTTATAGGCTTGTCCAAGATTTTTAATAATGGTCTTAAACTCATTTCCGAGAATACCTAACTACTCATCTTAATATATTTTGAAGATATGATGAAAAGGTTAAGAATTGTTATGATTGATCTTCAAATATGCAGAAAGCTTAAGAGAGGTAATAAAGTACGTGAATCCCTCTTATAAAAAATGCCCCTCTTTCTTTAAATAAGTATTTTAGAACAATAAGATCATTTTCTTAAAAGCCACTTCAATTTCATTTATTCTTTATGGATTATCGGAATCGCCCGCAAAGAGTTTAAGTTGAACTAAAAACGACACAAAAGAACAGGCTATTGAACTCGTTTTAATTTCATTGCTAATGGTAAATTATTAATGGGAATAATGAATTAATGAGTTGAGCTCACCAATTGAAAACCATTGAGGTAAACCTACGAGAGAAAATGAAATATATTTAAGCTCATCATTGAACAATTTTAAGAGATAGTCTGATTACAGCAGTATTGCATCTTTTACTGATGGATTTTAATTGAATAAATCTTCAAAGATGTAATGGGTTTCACCCTCGTTTGACAGTTAAAGTGAATTGCTGTTCAAAATTTGGTGCAAAAGTTATATTCCCTCATCAGAATCAAATTATTGATTCATAAAATTGTAGACCCGACCGTCATTGCAAACATTGTTAAGAAATTTACCTAGTAGCTAATTTTCCACTTCTATTTCTTAATTTTTTTCGGTGAAGGCTTATAAACTGCTTTCATCCTCCACTTTGGTGAGAACTATACTCATATATTGAGCCATTTCTGATTATTGATCCCCAATCATTTACAGCACCGAACTGAGGATGAGAATAGTATGATGTGGATCATCAATGTATTCAAACGGAATCGTGATAACAAAATGAAGTTTTTTAAAAAGCTGTCTAATTCGCGTGACGAGTATGGAAGTTTGAGCTTTGAAAAATTACACTTGTTCATTCCAATCTATATTAAATGATGGGTACCTGGTATATCTATGATAACTGCATTTTATGCTTCGCTTATCCAAACGATTCTTTCTCTATCCGCCTGATGCTAGTAAATAGCGCCTTAATTTATTTCAGACTTCACCTCAAAGTATCCAAGTTATTAATTTTAGACTTGAACCAGCGGGTGACCTGACAGAAAATGTCGTAGAGTTGACTTACCTGATTTATTGGATCCAAAAATAAAAATGGCCGATTCATATTTTTGGCTTAATTTTTAAGCTTGATCGAAAGCAATTAGCATTCTTTAATAAGCTAATGAGTTCATTTTTTTAATTTCGCTAATTACTATTGCCATTTATCCGCAATTTTAATTATTGAACTCACATTCCAGTAAAGTATTTCTCCTATTCGTGCAAGAGTTTATTTTAAAATTAGCACTGTAATTCCACTCTTCCTCTTTTACAATGTGTTGAGTGTCATCATCAATAATATAAATTGGACACTTAGTAACTGCATTTTATTCAAGGCCATAGGTTTTTAAGAAGCTAAAATGGCCAACATTAAAGTAGTCGATATTATTAAAGATGCTATTTTTATTAAAGGAGGGTATAGAAATGAAATCCAACTATTCGACTTCACCATTACTGGATGTCTTGAGTGAAATAAGAGGAGAATATTTTTAATTTTAATTTTTACTTATTATGTCCAAAGGGGAAATGGCCAAATAAAAGGAATTTGGAGCATATTTAGCTAGTGACTTTACACAAAACTAATGTTCTGAGAATATACTTGACAAATGTTCAACTTCCAGGCTCAATGATTTAAATCCGCTGTATCTTTAATAAATTTTAAGTTTAAAATCATTTTTAATAGAGCTGCACCATCCCAGACAACTTTTTTCATTAAGCGTATATATTTGTTCTTCAGGTACCCACTCATTTTATTGTGATTCATACATTTGAATTGCTTTAATAATATTTTCCTTTTATTAAAAATAGCGATAAAAGCATAGCTTCAGTTTCCCCAAATTCTTATTTCTTTCAATTAAGCATATCTCCTTGGTTTATTGGAAATATTCTAATTGAAATTACCCATCAGTCCAAAATTAAGCATTCTCCATTTAAATTACTTTCATCTCTGATTGCTCTGCATTTATTAAGCACCATTTCTTAGCTGTAATATCGAAAATTATGGCTAATTGACTATCAATCATCCTGAAAGAAGTTGTAGGCCCACGAATCTTTTTGCTGAAAATCTATTTGCCTCTCGCACTAATGACGATAAATATATTATCTTTTCCATCATGAGATTCCAATATGAATTAATTGGTACCGGTTAGCCCGATGTAATCATCCATCTGCTTGTATTTTTTCGTGAACTTAAATTTGAATTCATCTTTTTTCCAAAACAGTTGATTGTACTATTTTGACATTGGTAATAATGCGAAATTAGGTGGGGGTCTTAAATTTAATAATATTTATTAAATAAGTAGAAAGTTATATCACTAGACTTATTCATATTGATGAAAACTCATTTTCAAGAAATGAAACAATAATCACGATATCATTTTGTCTTATTTTGGCTTGGATTCGCAGATATTCCCCCAGGGAAATAATACGGGAGTATTTCTCTTGTATTCTTGATATTCTGGAAGGAGGGACCATTTTTCATCGGATTTTTATTATAACATAGGCACTCCTGATATATAGCTAAGTAGAATAAATACAAATATTGGACTGATTAAACAGAAAAACTGAAAATATCTAAGACTTGGAATTGCGAAGATAGCTGCTCCAACCCACAGAGTAATCTCTCCTGCATAGTTTGGGTGTCTTGAGTATTTCCAAAGTCCGCTTTTTATGAAAGTATTTCTATTACTTTAATCGTTTCTAAAACTATTTTTTTGGCAATCTGCTACTACTTCGGCAATAAATCCAAGTATCCATATGGCTCCACCAACATATTCAAGAGGGATTAAGGTGCTATTAATCTAATTTGGATAAGAGGTCATCACAATTAATAGTGGACTGATAGTGAGTGCTATCCATAGACCTTGTAGCAGCCAGGTCAATAAGAAATTAAGAGGTTTCACTTTAATTGAATCAAAGCGTTTATCGCTTTTTTATTTTAAAATCCTCAAGAAAAGATAGCTTCCAAGGCGAATGGCCCAAATGGCAACCATCAGAGCTGCTAAAATTTGAGCGGCAGTGATGTGAGGATTGAAAAAAGTAGCTGTTGCTGTTGCAAAGAGATTGGTCAGGCTCCCAGTCAAATCATAGAATTGTTCTGTCTTGAAAATGGCTGCTGGAATGTAGGCAGCAATTTGAATGAAAAAAATTTAAATGACTATTACCCAAAAAAGAGGTATAGTGGATAGATCATTTTAGCAAACTTCCCAGTTGAATAATGTTAAGCCTCCAAATACCACGATATAAATGAAGGCATAGACTATCTTCTTTATATTTTCCATCAGAAAAGATAATTATAATATAAATTAGATATTCACAGCTAATATTGAAAGACTATTAACCTATAATTTTTTTGACAAACCCACTAAAAAATAAATTAAATGGTCAAACTAAGGTAATTTAAGATGCCTATTGAAAGTAAATATATATACAAAATAATTACGCATAGTTTATTTCAACTAATAGTTAAGATTGACTTTTCAATCATTATAAATATAAAAAATTAATAGCCAACATAAGAAAATATCATTTTTGTGATCATTTAATCAATAAAACAATATTTATTCTTCAAGTATATTTATGAGTATCAACTCAAGCGAATATCAATCAATTCAAATAACTTATAAATGCATATAATAGAGCAGCATCATTTTGTCTTTACTGTTTTGGATAACTCTTGTACTCCCCAAGGAAATAGCACGGGAGTATTACTTTTATATTCTTGATATTATGGCAGTTGGGACCATCTTTCATCAGCTTTTTTTTAGAGCATAGGCACGCCTGATACTCTGCTAATTAACACATACACAAAAAGTGGACTTGCGACAGTTATAAGCTGATTACCGCTGAGACTTGGAATTGCAAAAATAGCTGCCCCAATCCACAGAGTAATCTCTCCAGCATAGTTAGGATGTCTTGAATATTTCCATAGTCCGCTTCTTATGAAAGTATTTCTATTAAATTCAAATTTTCTGAAACTATTTTTTTGATTGTCGGCTATAACCTCAATAGAAAATCCAAGTATCCATACAAAGCCTCCAATATATTCCAGGAATGACAGATTAGGATTAATTTAGGCCTCATATGAGGTCATCACAGTTAGTAGGGGACTGATAGTAATAGCTATCCACAGGCCTTGCAGCAGCCAGGCGCAAAGGAATCGAACTGGATTTAATTTAATTTAATCAAAACGTTTGTCGCTTTTTTATCTTAAAATTCTCAAGAAAAGAAAGCTTCCGAGGCGAATTGCCCAAATAGCAACCATCAAGGCAGCTATAGTTTGATTGATGGTAATATTAGGATTGAGAAAGGTAGCTGTTGCTGTCGCAAAAAGATAGGTGAGACTACCAGTCAAATCATAGAATTTTTATGTGTTGAAAAATGCAGCTGGGATGTAGGCAAATATTTGTATAAGAAAAATTTTCGCTACTATTGACAAGAGCAGAGATATTTAGTGATCATTTTGAAGGAGCTCCCTTATGTAAAATGCAAAAAATGCAAAGACTGTGCTAATCATGAAGAGGTAGATGATTTTCGTTAATTTTTCCATCAGAAAATATAAAAATAATATAAAGAAGATATACTCCCATAATGGTAGAATGTTAACCATAAAAATTCAGAGAACAACTTATCAAATAGATCATTAAATACCATCATTATGTGGTTTCAATCCTGATAAAATTAAATTGTTAAAAATCTGCAAGAACATTTTGACTATACTATTTGATTTTATATTGACTTTATCATGTATAACGAAAATGGGACTTTTAATGATAACTGCAGAATAGGTATTAAAGAACTGGCATATAGCTCCTAAGACTTAGAACATCTTCTTTCCGTTAGAAAGGCAGAATTGACTCATATTTATATCGAGAGGGCCACCAAACAAATAATCACTGAAATGGCTAATTCATTTATAGAAGAGATTATTGACGTGAGAATCATGAGTTAATAATAAGAGGAGCTTTTAAGCATGGTTAAAGTGGTGCTGTTAAATATAGTCTTAAAGTTTCCTGAACTAAAAGAAGTGTCAAATTAACTCAAGGGAGAGTTTATTGAGAAATGGCTTCGGTAAAGCCAGCACAATGAAAACAAATGAGTCAATTATACATTTGATACAATGAAATAACTTAAGATAATTTCCTAAACAAATATTGATTTTGCCAATAACAAGCATGAATAATTGATTTAAAGATGTAAAATATCTAAATTTTGATGAACAGTTCGATTAATAAGCCTATCAGAAAATCATACTATTAGTTTAGAACTAAAAATGTAGGATTATTTATTTTTTGCTTTAAGACGGTGACAATTCACGCAGTAGATATTAATGTATCGGCAATCCTCACAACTTTCAAAACATAAGATTAAATATATAAAGAGGCCCCCCGTTAATAGCAAAACCAAAAGGAAAATTCCCATATTGTCTGCCCACCAAATATCTCTTTTATACTTGCTTTTGGTAATTCTCAAGCAATGAGGACACCAAAGAAGAAGTGATCTGTAATTAACTTTTTCATCAGGGAATCTCTATTTTGTCACAATAAGATGCTAATGAACCATTTCTTAATAAGAGTTGCTAGCTGTTATATTCATGCTAATCTTTTGATCCAAAGATTATTAAGGATTATAAGATCTAATTCTGAGGCTTTAATATTTCAGAATATCATATGAAATAACTAATTAAATCTATCATAATTGAACCATTTTTTTATTTTGTTCATTCTTTGGACCAATGACCAATATATAATTGGCATCCAGGCATTATACTTAGTAAAATGGTTATGATAAAGATAAAAATTAATAAATAAAATATACAGGAATCTATCAGAATATTAATTTTCATTTTAGATAGAAACAATTCTTATCAATTCATAAAACTATTATCCATTTATTAAATCATTAATATTTGAATTCATGAAAGGAAACCCCAAACCTGGAGTCAATACGGGAAAACCCACCACGGGAAAAACCGCAACTGGTAGTAGTGTATCCAGTGGGCCCAAGGGACCAGATCCTAAGCACCTCCCTCGTGAATTTAAGTAAACTCTATTTTTATTTAGAGATCAATTTCTTAAAAAACTTGCAGTCTGCTCTTCGCCTCTTGACTACAACGACGAAAGCAGACAAATAAAGGAGAAAAGCGACAGACAGACTTATCTCCAGGAGTTTAACGACTATCTCAACGATCAAAATTGCATGTCTACTGTGATTATACCTCACCTGGACTTAGTCATTAACATGGTGGAGAAGAATATTTTTAGGCCTCTACCTGTGCTCAAAAAGCAGGGACTTCCTGGAGAAGGCATCGGCATGGAAGAGGTAGACTTTCTTATATTAAGTAATAAGCTCTATCTGACCCTGCTTGGCCTCATCTTCAGCCTGTCTATGAGTTCTTTTTGCAACTAATCGTCAATGATGGTGCGGATGTCAAAGCTCTCAAGGTGCACATAACTCCCTCATTTATCCAGTAATTTCTTGAACTATTTGACTCTGAAGAACCTAGATAGAGAGAATACCTAAAAAACATTCTGCATCGCCTTTATGCTAAGCTGGTCCCCAGACGCAAGATGATCCGTAAAGCTATAAATGACTGTTTCTACAGTTTAATTCATGAGACTTTCAAGTTTAATGGAGCATCAGAATTGCTTGATATTTTGGCCAGCATTATCTCCGGATTTGCGGTTCCTCTTCGTGAGGAGCACATTATCTTCTTCCGAAATGTGATAATTCCATTGCATAAGGTTCAAACCTGCCATTTCTTCCATGAACACCTCATGCGCTGCTCCATGCTCTTTTTGGCCAAGGATCCATCCCTAGGACTGTATCTACTTGATGGACTGATCAAATACTGGCCCTTTGCAAATTCTCCTAAGGAAGTCATGTTTATCAGTGAACTAATTTAAGTTCTTTAAACTTGTGAGGTTCAAAAACTATAACCCTATATTCCCAAGGTTTTCAAGAGATTAGTTAAGTGTATTTCTGGACTACATCTGCAAGTTGCTGACCGAGCAATGTGCTTTTTCTAAAACGATTACTTCCTCAACATCCTCAAGACTTACAAAAGCTACACTTTTCCACTGTTAGTGCCTGTGATTGTTCATATGTCTGAAACTCATTGGCATAAAGTGTTGCAGGAGTCACTAAATGCACTCAAAGCTATACTGAAAGAGATTGATCCTCAAACCTTCGAGAAGGCCTTGGAAAAAAAAGATCAAAACAAAATATACTTATCTTTGCAAGATCCTAAGTTGATAAAGAAAGAGAGATCTAAGATGGATGACAAGTGGAAGACTTTGCTTCGAATGGCCCAGCAGAAAAATCCTAATCTAAAAGAGCCTGTCCTTCCTTATGCAGATACTCATGTTGTTGGTGACTTCAATGGCATTAACAATGGCAATGTTAACATCTCCTGATGTGCATCCATTATCTTTATGAATTTGAGTTATACAATTTGCATAACAAAGGTGCGCATGGATATTGGCAGTCTACTATTTAGCAAAAGAGCTTATATTTGCTTGTTAAATAAATATATTTATTATTTTGAAAGCAGACAATTAATAATTAAAAGTTTTTGTGGGTTATAGTATCTGAACATAAAGAATCCTCTTCTGGTTCACAATTGCACAGTTAAAGTTTAAAAATATCAATAACTTGTGCATTATTGAATACTTTAATTACAAATTGATGCGTATAATATTTATTTATAGTCCTCTCCTCAGCAAACAAACTCAGTCATGGAATTCACAGGTGCTAAAATGCCAGCCAATACTTTTCTAAGAGTATCAGTCAATAAACGCCAAAGAAAAATATTTTTCCAGGACGTCAGCATTTATGGAAAGCAGATCCAGAGAAAATCCCCCCTCATTCCCACCTTTGATTCTAGGCTGAGTTTCAGAAATACTTTAAGTGATCTCAGCGAAGACGAAAGCTGTAAGCTAGGGGATGTTGAAACTTGCTTTCAACAATCATGGCCTTGATATCATCCATTGGCTTTATAATCATTAATCTACCTGATAAACTTATTTAATATATAGTCATTCATTGAGCGAAAAAGATAAGCAATTGGTCCAAGCTCCTCTAATTTTGACTTTAAATTCATTCATTGAGTGGTGTACTGATTCTTTTATTTAACTATGAAAGTTTTCAGCTAATTGAGATTCCCCTAATTTCATAGTTTATGAGTTTTATCAGTAAAATATTTATCAGTATTAAAACATCAGTAGTTGTTTTTAAAGATAAAGTAAATAACATATTCTTATGATGATTATATAAACAAAATATCACTTTTGATATGCTTGCGTTGCTCGAAATTATTTAAGTCTCCGTTTGAAATAGCTGAGTAAAAAAATGTTTACATTTATTTCTACGAGGAAATTATCGGGCGTCTCCCTTATATTTTATTCTCAATCTCGGTATACATAATATTTAGCTTTTGAAGAGAAATTTCTTAGGGAGATGGTACAGATATTGACTTAGGGTTAATTTCAAAGGAAGGATTGACAGATTCTTTGATTTATTAGGTAATCACAGAGGGAGTAGATACAACTAAAGAAGTTTGCTTAGCATTATTACTTATATCTTCATTTGTCTTTTATATATTATCCTTTTAATCATTTTTAATCAATGTCGGTTTTTATTTGTTCAGTTCAGCGGGTTAATCTTTATTAATATCCTTAGAATCACTTTGCATTGATGTTGGTGTTTATTTGTCCAATTGAGCTGGCTAATTTTTATCAATATTTTTAGAATCACTTTAAATCAATGTTGGTGTTACTTGGTCCAGCTAAACTATCTAATTTTTATATATATCCTTAGAATCACTTTGCATCATCGATGTTGGTATTTCTTTGTTGAGTTAAACTGGTTGATTATTGTCAACTTACTTTGCTTTCTCAATTTAATTATCTATATAATAAGATAGATACTCTTCATTTTCACAATAGGGCTGATGTCATTACAATGGTCCCCTCCCAACAAATATTTTATCGCCTCTTTTTCCATTTCTTTCACAAATGACTACCTTTTTGGTTGAGCCTTCTTATTATTAAAGCTATATGGAACTTCCTCTTTATTGTACTCTAATCTTGAAATATCCATGCAGCTCTCTGCTAACCTCAGCTCCTATAAGATGAATGTGCGCAATTAAAGCGGTCTTAATGTGATATTTTCCTTTAAGGTTTTCTAAAAGATGTTGTTTTCTTAGCTGAGATCGATAACATCTTTCCAATTCCATTTTTTGCTTAGAAAATCGCTATATTACATATTTCCACCGAGTGAACCTTAGCTTATCTTTGAAAAAGAGACTGTACGACCGTAGAAAGCCGTCAGCAAAGGAGATACTTTGCTTGCATATAAACCTACAGTTATTGACTATTAATCATTTAGGTTGTGTATCCTCAAAATAGTAGTTGAATCGTTAAAAGGTCTAACAGTGAATTTAATACTATCTATATTGCTAATCTTTCTCCATTATTCCTCCTGATTGCATTTCTGTTTAATTTCATCAATTTTGGCGTGTTTTCTGACTTAATTCCCCTGGATGAACAAAGCCTGATCATATCTCCTCTGTATCTTTCTTTCATTATAATCTTTATTCTGGACAGTGATGATATGAGTATACTTCTGATATTAGCTGCGATATGCGCTTTCTTCTACCCATTTGCCATCATCTCCGCTTAAACGGTCAAAATTTATCCAGAGAGCACCTGGATGATATGCAATTACCCCTTGTGGGCGATCTAAATTAATTGATACTTTATCTTTCTAATCCTCAATATAGGCAAATGAAGTTGCTGGATATGTATTTCCATTAATATCATCTAACTTCTTTTTTGAAAAATAAGCTTTATAGTCTTAATGCTTAAATAGCTATCGAGTAACTGTGAGCCATCCATTCGAATCAGTAACATATTTATTGTCATTCTTAACCTTTGAAATAACTTCAAAATATAAGTCTTGTAAATAGTAGGCTTCTGTTGCTGTGACAGTTTCCACCTTCCACTAGTTTTTACGTGAGTTTGGTATACTGATAAGGGTTGTCATTTTATAACGTTGCCATTGAATCAGAAAAAATGTGTAATATTTGCTTTATAGCTATGAAACTGTTTTTATGTGAGAAAAATCCTATGCTGTCGTGGGATCATTTCCTAGAGCATATTTTCCAGATCGAATGGTCTTATAAGTGGAGGACTATTCACCAATACGAGAGAGAAAGTCATAATGACGTTCTGTTTCTTTGGCCTAAACTCGTTTATAGCCGATAGCGTAAGATTTGTGCTAATATTTAATGTGGAAATGAGCTTTACTATAAGAGTACTCATCATCTTCCTTCATCTCGGCCAAGTTGTAAACATTCTCCTTGTAGCTTTTAACCCTTTTTAATAGAACAGATGTAAAAGTGGACAGAGGTGGGTAGAGATACAATCTGCAAGGGCACACTGCTTATGAGTAACAAAAGCAGTTGACTTCGTGCTCGCAATCAGGAAGGTAATAATTCCAGACAGCCATTTCTAATATTATGGGATCTGTGGAAGGACTACTATCAGTGTTTATTATTTTTAGGTAGATACTGTCTCTCCTACCTTACGGAATTTTGCAAATCTGCCCAAGAGTGCAGGTAAATATAGATTTATCCGTATCAGTGGGAAACTAATTCAAAAATATTTAATTCACAATATTTTCCACAACTTTTTCTCTCATTTTATTATTGGTAGATTCAAGTTAATCCAGAACTTTGTATTTACTGGTACCAGAAATGCCGTCGTGATGTTGTAAGTAACTTAATTGCTCAGCCATCTCTTCCAGCAGTTTATAGGATTAGATACTTTTTGAATTTGAAGGTTATTTGACGTAAGAAGTCAGAAATATTTTTCTTACTCCTTGCAAGAATCTTCCCAAATCTCTAAAATCTTTTTTATGGTAAGCATCGGTAGAATAATAACCAGTCCAGTAAAGTCCGCTGTCATAATCCCAAATGGGAAAAATATCCTCATTTCTTGTCAAAATAGGCTTTGCATTTTCCCCAAACACTTATCCCATTAAAGTAATGAAATACTCAGTTGGATTGCCATAAACAGCGATTACTCTGTTGCACTTCTCCATCGAATATGTCTCCATCATGTTTTAGATGACTGAGTAAGAGTACTAATCAAATTTCTGAAAGTCATGACCAAAATATCTCATAATATGCTTACTCTTCAAAAGTCGTTTAAGGAACTCGTTTTAGCTACGAAGGGTTATCATTTAGGCTTGTTTTGTTTGGCATAAATTCTATTTATGAGATCGTGCATGATTGAATTGGTCCTCATAGCTGTGAATAGCCCATCTTATATGAGTTGGTAAAGCTCCATAGAATTTGCCATTGGCAGATTGAGCCTTCCATATAAACTCAGTTTTATTTTATAGTAGAATATGTTCATCTGACCGTTAAACAAAGTAACCTTCGATTCCAAGATGAGACAAAATAGCAAGAGTTGTTTGCGAATGCCCAAAGGAATCTGCTGAAATAGCTATTTTGGGGAAATAGTTAAACTCTTCCTTGAGAAAGTGCAAGCCCATCTAAAAGTTTTCTATAATATCATCGTAGTAGGCACACCCTTCATCATGTTCGACATAACCCCCTCCTAATATTTACCAATATTTTGTCTTTAGGAGTTATTTTATTTTGTATTGTTCGGATTAAGATTACTCACTGTACCACCTTTTGAAAAATCCTATTTCACTGTTGAAGAAAGATCGGTGAGCCTTTTGAGTACTATTATTTTCGCTTTAACGAACTTCTTTGCTTCCCCAGAGAACTTCTTTTGCGGATGAAAATATTTCTTTCGCAGAGCTAAACCTATTCGAATGAAAGTATTCAGTGGCTATGCTATCAGATTTGGGGTTGTAATAGGTTTCAAAATCAAAAATCCAATAGGCATCAAGATGAGGATGCACTGACACATGGAGAGTATATGGCAATCCCCGTTAATTTCGAGCGCATTATTGATTGAATGTTTAACTGTAGCACGGGTTACATGCCAGGGTAAGTTGCGCGAGTGCAATGAATAAAAACATCAATTGCTTCATAGTCTTGATAATTTAAATAGATGACTATGGATATTAATAATGGGAAACCTTATTTATTATTTCTGTAGGTAAGCTGATTCGAGTCTACAGACTGTAAATAAAAAAATGAACCAAGAGCAGTTGATTGATCGGGAAGGAGGTTGAGTTCTTATTTTTTTCTTATAATTCTTATTTGAAAAGAATATAGAATGCCATCTTTTTCGGCTGTTTTAAAAAGAAGCATCAAAAGAATATCATAAGTTTACCAGGGAGTTGAATGTCATTAATTATTTTGCCAAAAATAGAACTTCTAAAAGTATAAAAAGGGAAGAGTTATAACTCTATTTTAGAGGAGTGCAATGAAACTGGAGACCACAATTCAATTTGCTCAGGAAATAGTGGCACTGGGAAAGGCTAACAAGGGAGAAATGGCACATAAATAATAAACAATATCAAGCTGAATCAGATATACCTATCAATTCAAAAGGAAAGATAAAAGATATCTAACTCTACCTCCAAAGACTGCTAATCTGTATTTCACAGAAGATTAGAAAGAAATAAAGCATTAAGCAAGATGGAAGAAGCAGTTTAATCTTCGAGTTTAACTTGGAGCGCATTGGTGATAAAGAGGATTATTTTAAAAAGGGTTTTCACATTTTGAAGGCAGGCTTACTATTTTTAAAATTTTGATCAATTTGTGTTGGGTTATTCCTTCGTTTACTTTAAACTAATAAATATTTATTTTGTTTTTTATTAATAAGCATTAAATGAAGAATTCAGTGCAATAGGCATAAATGGAAACTATAAGGATGTACGAAGTATAGCCTCTATAAAACATATCGGATACTTCTCACAGTAATCTTGTAGTATAGGGGACAACTTAGAAACAAAGTTAAGTTAATTCAAACATCCCTGATTCAATCGGATATCGAGCAGACATAGATGGACTCAGAACGATATCAATTATCGTAGTGGTCTTTCATCATGCTTGGGGAAGAATTTTTCACGGAGGATATATGGGAATTTACGTTTTCTTTGTGGTATCAGGGTACTTAATCTCCAAACATATTTTCAAAGAGTTGAGGAAAAAGAAATAGTTTTCTTACGCTAAGTTCTACAGCAGGAGAATAAGAAGAATCTTCCCTGCCTTAATTACCATGCTCATCTATACCTTTATAATACTTATCCAATGCTATTCTCCAGAAAAGCTCAAGGAAGCATCAAAGTCATTCATGGCAGCATGTTTGATGGTAATTAACATTCATATGATGTACAAAGAATATTACCGTGATTAGTCATGGAGTACTGTCCAATTACTCTGGACTTTGGGAGTAGAAGAGCAGTTTTATCTAATTTGGCCACTCTTTGTGACTAAACTTTGGAAGTTACCGATGGAGAAAGGATTAATTGCTATTGGAATTGCTATTTTCATTTTATATTAACTGTAATTGGACCCTAATTAAAATAGATTTAAGTTAAATCTTTATATGCTTCCATTTTGGTCACTTTTGGTGGGCTGCTTTGTGGCATATTACCAATAAAAGAAGCTTTAAAAGGAATAAAATTCATAGAAAACTATATAAATAGCGAATGTAAAGTAGATAACATATAGGAACTTATGGGATAGGAAACGCTGTGGGAAAGAACAAAGAGTACCAAGGGAATCATTTCATCCATCGCAGCTATTTTGATACTGTTATCCCTAACAATTCAGGACTATGCAGACAGGCGGATTTATTGGTATCCGATCGCAGTATTTAGCACAGCAGTCTTTATTCATTGTGGAAAGGGTATTTTCAATGATTTGATATTAGGAAACAGGGTCACTATATTTATAGGAAAAATCAGTTACTCATGGTACCTATTGCATTTCCAAGTCCTGAAATACTGTTACTTTTTCACAAACAATTTATATGTGCAAATATTGACGGGTTTTATCCTTGCCGTCCTATGCACGTATGGCATCTAAAACAATATTCGATTTAGCAAATCAAAATATGTGATTCCTGGTCTTCTCCTAGCAATGGGATTTTTACTGATAGTGTTCTATACAGTCTACTTGTTTCCTGAGGCTTGGTCTTTACAAAAGACTCCATGATATTTATCAGTTCTATTGGCACCCATTAGGAATACTTTGACTATAGTATTTGGCAGAGGGCGCTCTGTTTTTGCCATCGACTCGTTCATCGATCTTCCTTTTGAATGGCTCAAGCCACTAATTTTTATTCGTTTTCTTAAACATAATCTAAGATATTGCCTTCCCTTATCAATTTAATAATATGATTGCTTTCTTTTGAGCACATTCATTGGAATTTTGTATTTTGCTTTCTCCAAATAGGATTCTTTGAGGTTCACATTGAATTGATTATTTTATCTTGGAGAAGTCAATACTATTTTCTTGAAATCAGGATTTGCAGTGAAAATAGGCTTAATATTTTTATTACTTCGACTTGTTGTTTGGATTCATCATTATTTTAATCAATTGGATATATTTTTGTCATAATCTTTAATAATCAACCTTAAATGAAGTATTAACTCGCCGAAGAACCAATTAAGGATGAAAGGGAGTCTTTCATATCACATCCTATGTCCAATGTTTCTAGCAATGATATGGTAGAGCAGGAACCACCTTACAAAAAATAATAAGAAGTTAACTCAAGTATTCCACACTCCTCAATCGGATATCGAGCAGACATAGATGGACTCAGAACAATATCAATTATTGTAGTGGTCTTTCATCATGTTTGGAACAAAACTTTTGCTGGAGGATTTATGGGAGTTGACATTTTCTTTGTGATTTCGGGATACTTAATCTCAAAAATTATTTTCAAAGAGTTAAGAAAAGAGCAATAATTTTCATACTCTAAGTTCTACAGCAGAAGGATAAGGAGAATCTTTCCTGCCTTAATTACGATGCTCATTTATTCCTTTTATCTCTATCAGCAATGCCTAAGTGTAGAATAGCTCAAGAATGGAGCGAGGTAATTTATTGCAGCATGCTTGATGGGAGTTAATATTTTAATGATGTACAAAGACTATCACCATGATGAGTCAGGGAATTATGTCCAAGTCCTCTGGACTCTCGGAATAGAAGAACAGTTTTATCTCTTTTGGCCACTCTTTGTGACTAAACTTTGGAAGTTGCCAATGGAGAAAGGATTAATTGCTATCGGAATTGCTATTTTTATCTTACATCATATGTACTATAATGGTGACTGGAATAGCTTCGGGATCCACCTTTATATGCTTCCATTCTGGTAACTTCTGGTCGGCTGCTTTGTGGCATATTACCAATAAAAGAAGCTTCAAAGGGAGTAAAATTCATAGAAAACGATATTCAAAATGAATGTAAATTAGATAGCATATAGGAACTTGTGAGATAGGAAACGCTGTGGGAAAGAACAAAGAGTACCAAGGGAATCATTTCATCTATCGCAATAATTTTGATAATGCTTTCCCTAGCAAAACAGGACAATTACAATAAATCGGTTTATTGGACTTGGACAGCGATATTTGGCACAGCAGTCTTTATTCATTGTGGAAAGGGTATTTTCAATGATTTGATATTAGGAAACAGGGTCACCATATTTATAGGAAAAATCAGTTACTCATGGTACCTATTACATGTACCCTTACTGAGATTCTGTAATTTTTTCTCTCCAATTTACTACTTAAACGTTTTGACGGGTTTTATCCTTGCAGTCCTATGCACGTATGGCATCTAAAACAATATTCGATTTAGTAAATCAAAATATGTGATTCCTGGTCTAGTCGCAACAATGGGATTTTTACTGATAGTGTTCATTACCGTCTACTTGTTTCCCTAGGCCTGGGCTTTACAAAAGAATCCATGATATTTATCAGTTCTATTGACATATATTGACATATATTAACTATGTCTATTAAACCTCATCCTTTATACACAACATCTTCCCCAAATAACTCGTAATTTCTATTTTCAAAAAATGGCATCAGTTTATTAAGGACTTAGTTTAATTAATTTAGATATATTTTTATCTTATTTGTACTAAATGAGGGATTAAGGACTATAAGAATAGATAGAAAGCATGAGGCTGTATGAATCATAGCGCCCTTAAAGTATATAGAATAATTCTCACATAGATATAGCGAATGGTGCAACTTAGAGAAAAAAATAAAAAGTTAACTCAAGTACTCCTCACTCCTCAATCGAATATCGAGCAGATATCGATGGACTCAGAACGATATCAATTATATTTGTTGTCCTTCATCATGCTTGGAACCAAACTTTTCTTGGAGGATACATGGGAGTTTGCATTTTCTTTGTAATTTCTGGATATTTAATCTCCAAGAGTATTTTCAGAGAGTTAAGATAATAAAAATCCTTTTCCTACTCTAAATTCTACAGCAGAAGGATAAGAAGAATTTTTCCTGCTTTGATTGTGATGCTCATTTATTCCTTTATTCTCTTTTTCCAATGTTATTCTCCAGAACAGTTAAAGAAAGCATCATAATAAATGATGTCAGCAATATTGATGGTAATTAATATTCATATGATGTATAAAGAATATACCAATGATCATTCATGGAGTTATGTCCAAGTACTTTGGACTTTGGGAGTAGGAGAGCAGTTTTATCTCTTTTGGCCATTCTTTGCCACTAAACTTTGGAAGTTACCAATGGAGAAAGGATTAATTGCTATTGGATTCGCTACTTTCATTTTATATGAACTATAGGTGGACTTTGACCCTAACTAAAATAGATATGGGTTAGAACTTTTTTTGTTTCCATTTTGGCAACTTTTGCTAGGCTGCTTTGTGGCATATTACCAATAAAAGAAGCTTTAGAGAGAATAAAATTCATTGCAAACACTATTAACACCGAATGTAAATTAAAGAACATATAGGGACACATATAGGAGCCTCTTGTAAGAGTGAAAACTTTATGGGAAAAAACAAAGAGCACTAAGGGAATCCTTTCATCTGTCGCAGCAATTTTAATACTGTTATCCCTATCATAACAGAACTATATAGAGAGGTGGGTATATTGGTATCCAATAGCAGCATTTAGCACAGCAGTTTTTATCCATTGTGGAACGGGTATTTTCAATGATTTGTTATTAGGAAATAGAATCACCATTTTTATCGGAAAAATCAGTTACTCGTGGTATTTATTGCATTTTCCACTAGTGAAAGGCTGCCGCTTTTTCATAGACAATTTATTCGTGAAGATATTAACTAGTTTTATCCTTGCAATTATATGCACGTATGGCATCGAAAATAATATTCGATGGAACAAGTCAAAATATGTGATCCCAGGTCTTATCCTAGCAATGGGACTTTTGTTGATACTATCCTTTATCGTCTACTTGTTTCCTGAGGCTTGGGCATCTATTTTCTGATTTTTATCCGTTCTATTCATACCCATTAAAAACATTTTAAGATCGTAAGACAAATGGCCCTTGAAACTGCCTTATCCATCGTGTCATCAAAATATATTTATTTTTATTTTGGCCTCGACTATTTTGATGTTGTAATAGATTTCAAAAATCAAAGATCCAATAAGCATCAAGGTGAAGATGCACTGACGCATGCAGAGGCTATGACAATCCGCGTTAATTTAGCTTGCATTATTGATTGAATTGTTAACCGCGGAGGGGCTGTATGTCAGGATGAGCTTTGTGAGTGCAATTAATAAAAATATCAATTTCTTCATTGTCTTGATAATTTAAATTAGATGATTATCTATATTAATAACGAAAAAATCTCATTTATTATTTTCGATAGGCAGCGCTGATTCGTGGGTCTGTAAACTAGAAACTAAGAAAAATGAACTGAGAACTGTTTATTAAAAAATTGGAAGGCACTTGAGTCTTATAATTTTTATTTGAGGAGAATATTAGAATGCCACTTTATCAATCTTTTTGAAAAGAAGTACTGGGCCTTCTGTGGCTTTTTGATATCATTTATACAGATATTTACATCCTTGGCAAAACTCAATAATTATCAAAATTAATTTGATATTAGACTTCCAAAGATGACAAAGGGTACAGTTTGTTGATTTTTATCCCATCATTATAAATATGTAGAGCGATTCTCACCAAATGTTTATTTTTTAATAAGGTTTAATGTTGATGAGCCTCCAATAAATTTAGAGATTATCTCCAAAGGTTATAATACAAATATACCAGCAACTTCTCAAAACTATATGGCATCAATTGAAATAGGCGGCACCTTGCAGAAGATCAGCTAAGTTAAGATCAATACAGAAGAAATGCTGTAAAAGTCAGAAAACATACCCACTGAACTTCAAAAACATGAAGAAGAACACATCTAAGTCGGTGAGTTTTTAAAATCTTTTATATATGGAGGACTTGATGGAACCATCAATATTCTATGCATCATTGTGAGTTCGGTTTCTTCTCAACAGAGTGCACATACTATCATGGCAGTGGGGATTGCGGCAACCATTGGCGATGCGATCGGAATGGGGCTCGGAGACTATCTTTCCTTTGAGGCTTAGCAGGCCTTTATCGCTTCAGAAAGATAACGGGAAGCTTATGAAATAGAGAATATGATGGAGGAAGAAGTGAGCTAAATTGATTCAATTTTTAAAGAACGGGATTTTAATGCCTAAGAATCTAAGGAATTGTCAAGATTATTCTCATAAAATAAATCAATATTTTTGAATGTGATGATGCTCCACGAACTGGGACTAGTTGTGAGCAACTTATCGGCGTGGAAAGTGGGACTTACAAATTTTATATCTTTCCTTATCTGTGGTATGCTTCCAATTATTCCTTATATAATCTGTGATGCTATCAAGAGTTCAGCAAATATGTTAGTCCCTGCTTTAATGATCGGTTTGGTTGAGTTCATAAGCCTGGGAATTGTTAAAGCAAAAGTAATTAACCAAGAAGGCATGGCACTTGTCAAATCGCCTTTGGAGATAGCTATCTTCGGATCAATCATCGTAGTGATCAGCTATGGGGTCGGATTTATCTTCAAATGATTATCATCAACCTCAATTCTTATTAATTTTAAATTTTAAAAATCTTAGCCAAAGCATTCAGTTCATTCAGTTTTATGTCCTTAGGGTATTTTAGTGATCATTAAGCAAAATATCGAATCATTGTATAATTATCGTAAATAATTAACTTAAAAATCATTGTTGACTATTATTAATTTTTGATATAATTTTGTCCTTATTTTTTTTGGAAATTCTCAAAGTTAGTGAACCCTGCTCTAACTCATGCACAAAGTTTCTGAAATATTAATAAAATTTGTCAAACTGAGAGGTCATCTTGGTCTTTGATTGCAGATTCTTCAAATTAATATGTTTTGACTGTTCAACTACTCCATCTCTTAGCAATTTTTGAGCCTGTGAAATGAGCTATGCTGAATAATTTTAGTAAAAAGGCTTTAAAGTGGGGAATTATTTCACCATTTCATCAATCAGCATTTAGTTCGAGCAGATGTTAGCAGATCCGAGAATAATCCTCAAAGTTTTTTTGTTATAAGAATGAGTCTCAAGGAATAATTTCCATAATTTATAAGCGATATGGCCATATTAGGTCTTTGCAAGCTTTTGTTTCTTAAGAGGATCCATTTTTTTCAAAAGAACAATCAAGTGCTTTTGAAAATTGTGAAAAATGGATCTTGTGCTCTTGCAGGTAGGTTTTGTCCCTTATTCCTCCTTTTATTCCTAAATTTGGTCTTTTTAGATTATTTTAATTTATTAATTTTATGAAACCCAATTTTCATCTTTTTTATGTTTGATCAGTGCTTAAGAATTAAGAAACGATTAAATCCACATATCCTAATCTCCAGATAAGTGAGAGTTGTCATTTGAGGGCAATTAGCTAGAAAAACAATCTTAATTCATATTTTATTGACTGAAATTGAGCATTTCCCTTTGATTTCCTAAAGATAATCTTATTTAATTAATCATATAATTTGGGCACAAACTATGGTACGCTTAACAAGTTTGAAGATCTACCAGTTTTTAAAGTTTTAATCAATTAATTAGGAAACTTAAAACAGTACTTTTTGACATTATCTCTCTTTGTGAAAATGTGTATAATTTATGCAATTTTCAAAGGCTGCTCAATTACCATAACCTATCTATTTTCAAAAATATTATGATTCTTGAATGAAAAAAGATGATAAAGTGATTGAAATGATGGTTTTAGAATATATTTAATGACTTTAAGAGGTGTTTCTTAATTATTATTTTCAAAAAATATATACCTTATGATTTCCATCTGCAGATGAAAGCTGTCTGAATCATCCATCTCTTTTAGCTGTAAATCAGAATGAAATAAATATTAATGTTATTGAATAGTTTATTAATATATGAAAATTGCTAACATTCTCACATGGGGTTGGGGTTGGGGTTGGGGTTGGGGTTGGGGTT
>Ga0302188_10000344_pt1 | contig 39619 bp, 20 predicted proteins | sample II_Bog_E2_1_FD_198783 | JGI IMG/M metagenome (GOLD analysis project Ga0302188, IMG submission 198783) | Peat permafrost microbial communities from Stordalen Mire near Abisko, Sweden - II_Bog_E2_1 | ecosystem: Environmental > Terrestrial > Soil > Wetlands > Peat | place: Sweden: Abisko... | reverse complement strand
AAAGTAGCCTTGTATTCTTGAATTTTATGATTACAAACGTTTCAAGATTTTAATGTTTAATCTCAAGATATAGGAGATGAAATGAAGTGAGAGAATGATAAATAAACTCTTTATTTTAAAATTTAAATGACGGTTATTTTTTTGTAAAAATTCATACATTCTAATCATTAAATTTCAATCACTATCATTAATTAACAATAGAATGGGATGCGGAAATTCATAGCAAGTGGCTCAATATCCTGATCCTGTGCCAATTGAACAGCTAAAATAGGGACCACAAATAAAAAAAGATAATCATCAAGGCAACCTTAATCACCTCAAAGAATCAGCTGAACTCATCGAAGATAAATTTTCAGTCATAAAAAGATTTAAGAGTTAGTTAGAAGATTTGATCTACACTTAAGAATCGCTCATTTAATTCATTCAAGCCCTTCTCAAATGCCTCAGTAAGATAGGAGATGGAGAAACCAAAGAAGACAAAACTAGTGTCAAAAAACTACTTTCTCCTTCAATAGTTTTGGAAGTCAGATAATAAAAGAAGTTCTTTGGTGACCTCCTCAAACAGCTAAAAAAAACCAAAGAAGGGTAAGTAAACTAAGCTCACTCATCCCGCCTCTACCATGAGATTGCAAACATCAAAAAGGGTAATAAGGAGGAAAGCAAGATCGAAACAAATAAATTTGGACTGGAAGTGTAAAGGACCTATGACTACAATTGCCTTTCAGAGGAGTAGATGGATGAAGTGGTCAAACTGTAACACGTGGGAGGTTAAATATAAAAACTCGGAGAAACCATCAAATTTAAACTTGACTCAGTCAGAAAGGAAACAGAGTCGATCACTCTCCTCCTCAGCAACACCTTTGCAAAGTATGCTGACTCTATCTCCAATCTAAGATATGATCTCAACATGGAGGAAGTGATGCTGATGGCTCAAGTTGCGAGATAAGCATGCGATGATTATGAGAACGGAGTTTATTTGCTCGTAGTATACTTTATCAGATCTTGCACAGGTCTCTAAAAACAGAATCAAAAAGTACCATAAATTTAGGATAAACTGAATGCTGCTATTTCCTCAATCTCTAAGAAGTATCCACCAGGGGAAAGCCTTTCACAGGAAGAGGTAAAGTACAAGGAACAGCTGGAGAAGATATAATTGAAGAAACAACAATTCCCCTTTAAGAACCACAAACTAGAGCCAAACCAAAAGCAGCAGCAACTGGAGGCAATCATCAAGTACCACGCCAGAGTTGCTAAGGAATGTAAACCTCTCTTCGAGAATCTAATCAAATGCACTTGCTTAGAGGACTGTCTTTCTTTTAAATTGGGACTCAAATACAACGCTGACAGTCCCAACCCCAAAGCTATAACTCGCATAATCGAAAAGATGCTATTCAAGAATGACAAACAAGAAAAAGCAAAGTAAGAAACAAGGATTGTGAGAAGCATAGACTAGCAGCTGAATCAGGAAGAAATAGATTACAAAAGTAAGATACAAGAAAGGTTAAAAGACCAATAGTCAGTGCTGTTTACCATCAGCGACATGGTGAGAGGCAAGTGCATCTTCAGCTCTATCGAGGACATCATTGAAACTGTAAATAAGATCAGAAGATATGTTGATGATAACGCTGGCAGCTATAGACTGATTGAGGTGGAGAGCAGATTCAACAATAAAACTCCTATTTCCGACGTCACTCTTAAGATCGCTCTCGAATAGAAGATCATTGCATAGCTGCAGCTCACTTTGCAGACCAACGCAGCCACTTACACCTTCGCTCACAAGATATATGAGTTTAGTCGGAGTAAGGTTTTCTCCAAGATAAAGGTAGTCGATAACTACCACAAGGAGTTCGAATCATAGTTTACTACAATGGTGAGACAAAGGGTGCAGTTAGCTGAAGCTCATAAAGTCAATTTTCCGATGAATTAGTTGACTTAAAACATCAAAAAACACGCCTAAAACACTCGAAAGTATCTTGACCTGAAGGAGGATACTAAAAGCAAATCTTTTCGACAACTTTTGTAAATGGAGCTGCTTCAAGCATAGAATTAAATTGGGGAAGGGGTATTATGGGCTGATGAACAACTCCAAGACATCATTCTCCCTGTTTTTTGCATCAGCATTGGCGAATGGGGATTGGAATTGGGAGACAAAATGAATACTATAATTCTCAAGTAAAATCATTCGCCTGTTTTCAAATCAACTCTTATCTATTTTTTGTATAATCATATCAAGACGTAAGAACATTTCGAATCCATTAAGCAGTTCTAAAATAAAAGAAAAAGAGAAATAATACAATAGCAATAAAACTATCCTCAAACGAAAGAATAACATATACAATTTTATTAGTACATACAAAATGAATTTGAAATAAAAGGGGTTGGAAAATATCATAATAATACTGCAAGGCTGTTTTATCAATTCAAGAACCTTTCAGCAATGATTGACTGCGATTACTGTCGATGGAATATCTAACATCATTACCTGCATCAGATTAATAGAATTTATGGTGAAAATAGTTAGTAGACTATTCTATATTTTTTGAATTTTGCAAAGTTATGCTACTTAAGGAAATAATATTCTCCCTTTGAATCTCTATGCAAATGGTTAATCGATTTGATATAAAAATTAAATGCAAAGGAGAGTAAAAAGAAAGTTTAATATATTGCTAGCGTTTAACTTCTGATGGCCGAAAATTATTTGTAGCAAAATAAAGCAAATTAGGCAATGAAGCTATTGAATAAGATTGTGCAAGTTTTTAAGGAGAAAGAAGACTGTAAACGGGAAATTTAATGCGATCTCATGCTGGTTGAATGCATAATAAAGCAGTAATCTCAAGGCTATATCTAAGACTATAAAAAATAGTACGCAAAGGTACTTGAAAAGGTTAAAGTTAAAGGAATACCTTTCAGAGGGAGAACTGTTGCAGATACTGAGTGGCGCATAGCTCAAAGGTGTTGGAAAATAGCTAAATCAACCAAAAATACAGAAATGGAAAAATAAACTCTTGACAAACACTATCGACGGGCAATGGTTTTATTTTCTGCTTAGAATGTAGAAAAATGTGTGATTGTATCAGAAGCAATTCCTTGGAGCGAATTTAAAAAGAATAATTTAATAAATCCATTACTGAGGGAGAATAAACTCACTTTTATTCTAGATTTAGCAAGTATTAAGTTGTATACTTAGACAAGAATATAGGAAAGAAAGGATGCGAAGTTTTAAAGGAAGCAAATATTGCTAAACTTAATCAATTATTTTTAAATGAAAATAAAATAGGAAGCTAAGGTTGTCAGTTTTTGAAGAGTACGAATTGGCCCAATCTTAGTCAATTACAGCTTAGTAATAAATCAATAAATTAGAGCATAATTAAATAGGAAAATAAGGATGTCAATATTTAAGGAGTGCAAACTGGCCTAATCTTCGTCAATTAAATCTATGTAATAAATATATAAGTTAGGGAGTAATAAAATAGGAAGTTAAGGCTGTAAGCATTTGAAGAATGCTAATTGGCCCAATCTTAATCAATTAAATCTAAGTAATAAATAAATAATTTAGAAGAGAATTCAATCGGGGCCTAAGGTTGTAAGCATTTAGCGAGTGCAAATTGGCCTAACCTTCGTCAATTAGATCTATGTAATGAATCAATAAGCTAGATCATAATTCAATAGGAAATTAAGGCTGTCAACATTTAAAGAGTGCGAATTGGCCCAATCTTAATCAATTACATCTATGTAATAAATCAATAAGTTAGGGCTTAATGAAATAGGAAGCTAAGGCTGCCAGCATTTGAAAAGCGCGAATTGGCCCAATCTTACTGAATTAGATTTAAGTAATAAATCAATAAATTAGATTCTAATTCAATAGGAAGCGAAGGTTGTGGATATTTGGTGAGTGCCAATTGGCCCAATCTTAGTTTATTAAATCTCAGTAACAAATCAAATCAATTAGATTGTAATTCAGTAAAAGTCAAAGGCTGTCAACACTTGAGGAGTGCTAATTGGCCCAATCTTTGTCAATTAAATCTATGTATTAAATCAATAAGTTAGATTTTAATGGAATCGGAAATTAAGGTTGTTAACATTTGAAAAGTGCCAATTGGCCTAACCTTAGCTCATTAAATTTAAGTAATAAATCAATAATTTAGGGGAGAATTCAATAGGAAACGAAGGTTGCTAGCATTTGAAGAATGCCAACTGGTCTAAACTTAGTCAATTAGATTTACGTAATAAATCAATAAACTAGGAAACAACAATCTGCAGCCTAAGGATAAAGAGCTATTAACAATTGGTGTATGGTCTTCATCTATTTCCATAAATATTTGATCCTTCATATCATTTATATATCTTCTATTTATTTTCTATAAATTTGATCAATCCTCTTTTCATAATTTAATGAGGTATCAAATATAAAGCATTTATTTATTTAATAATAAAAAAATCAGTTTTGAATATGTTCAATGTCCAAAATTACAAATATTTATCACTTCTGATGTTGTGTCTATTCACAGATGAATAAAAATCATTCTTAAAATGTTAACTAAATGGTGAAATCACAAATGAAAATATATATTCACTTTAAGTGATATTTGTTTCATTTTCTATTTTTTATTGTTTTGATTTTGAAAAAATCACTTCTATAGTAAAATCATGAGTTGGAAATAAATCTAAGGATTTTATGATAAATTATCTATTTATTGAATCATCATTTCAAACACTTCATCTGAGGGCTTTGATAAGTTTTATCCTTTCCGCAAAATCAAGAGGAAATGCCACCGACAAAGGAATCTAAGAATATTTCTTCTCCAATTTCTTAATCACAGAACTGTTTGAGATCTTTAGAGTGTTTGAATGATTGCACGATCTCTTCTTACACTATAGTAGTTCCTAATTTGTGATATTCGCGGTATACTGGCTCGGTTGATCCTCAGATTAGATCTTGAAAGTTATTTTTTTATGAAACTTCTTCAAGATAACTTGTTCAGCAAATGGAACTGCCAACCGCTCAGCTTTGGTTGATCGCTTTTTGTTGCATGCTTGCGATAGGATTTGGTTTTATTTCTAGTAATCCTCAAGGCAGATCTCTCTGAGCTGGGTTAAAAAATTATCGATTTGCATTTCTTCTATATTTTGTATATATTCTAAGAATATTTAATCAAGTTATTCCGCACTGATAACGGTTCATAAATATATTTTTTATAACTATAATACATTTGAGCTATGTAGAATCACTCAAAAGCAGGCTCGTCATTGATAAAATTATGCAGTCTCCGAAGTCCCTCCTTAATGAAATCTTCTTCCATGATGTGACACATCCTAAAGTAGCTCAATTCCTTGACCTTGTAAAGGTTTCCAGGTGTGATATTGACTTTATACTCGTAGAATACTTTGTGCCACATATCCGTTTCATTGATTTATGGATGCTTTTAAATGTATTTGGTAAATTTAACATTAAAAAGCAACCGCCTTGAGGTTTTATATGCTCGATATTATACTTAGTGAGTAACTAACTTGTCAAGTCGGAGGCTTTTTGAATACCCTCTTGGCAATATTTATAAATATCCTGACCGTAGTCACTGATATCTAAGAGGCAAGAGATTGTTTTGATGAGAAATTATTGAGGTTCGGTCAACTTTTTCCATTTTATAAGGATCATTTTAACTTTCTAATTGCAGGAAACAAGTAAACCAAGTTTTAAGCCTCCTAGTCCATAATCTTTAGAAAATCCACGAATAACATGAATATTTGGGAATACATTTGCATATGAGATTGCTGATTGTACAATATTCTTGCTGTCATAGACTGAATTTATATAAATTTCATCAAAAATTAGATGGAAATTTGGTTCATTCTTTGCCCACTCGCAAATCTTAAGAATTTATTAACGATCAGCAATGAGTCCAGTCGGATTATGAGGATTAACAATTATATATCCTTTGCTTCCTCTTTCAAAAGAAGCCTTAATTCTCTGATAAAGGGTACCTTTTAAGATACTATTTAAATCAAAAGTTATTCCTACCCTGTGTAATGACATTTAAAAATTATTATAAAACGGATAGTCTGAGGAAACAATATCTCCCTTGCTAAAAACTGTCATCATGAAGTCAGCTGTACAAGAAAGGGCTCCTTTCCCAAAGAAGATGTTATCTTCTGATATTTTGGCTCCTTCACTGTCCTTTTATATCATTTTTAGGTAGCTTTTTAGATAATCTTCTTTTCCATTTATTTTAGAAATATAGGCTTCATCATCAGCACTTAGGCCTTTAAAATGACTGTGTTCAATTGTGGCTGATATTAGGGTTGAAACGTGGCACAGCTTATAATCTTTCTCTAGTTTGTTTATTCAGCAAGGCTCTATTTTTGCCATGGCAAGCTGCAATGACAAACCCTTGCGGATAATAGTTTTCATAAGCAAAGAAAATATTTGGATTTATGGTGGGAACAATTTACTTGCTGCTCTTCACAACAATCAAAATTGGCTTATTTTTGATTTGATCGCCTTTTAAGTATTTTTCTGGAGAGATAGTTTAGCTGGTAAAAACTATATGGCATTGAGATTATTCTTAAGGAACTAATTTGGCTTTGGCATGCTCCAAGACAATGTCTAAGTCAGGAAACTCTCCTTAGATGGAGATATTTTTTTAGGCTGAAAAAACGTCCAACAACGCGAGCAAATTGTTGACAGCAAAAGTCTCCTCAACTGAGTAATCTTGTGTACTCTCAGCCAATATTTGATTAAGTTTCAGTGAACTTTTTAAATGCGGGTAATGGATGTTTTATAAGGTCATATAGGGTGGTAGATACGGTAACACGTTTTGCATTACCCAAAGATTGTTGGAGCACCCAAAGTTCACGTAGCCATTGGGATTGGTTGTAGCATGATAGAGATTAGCCATTGAGCGAAAGTGAGCATCAAAAATATTCAAAGGCTGTTTCCTTTCTTACTATGGAGACCTCGTTATCATAAATTCCAAATTATATTGTTGATTTGAAATTAAGGATTAATTTTTTAAAAATTCATTTTTCATATTGGCACTTGAGCGTGTTCTTTAGCCATTAAATGGGATGAGCTGGAATTATATTTGTTATTTATTTCTGATTCAAGGGAATATGATAATTTTATAATATTAAAATAATGAGAAAAGGATTATATATAGACGACGATGAGGTCAAACATGTAGATCAGTATCAAAGTAATAGTTAGTTAACCTAGCTCTTGATCCAAATAGAAAAAAAGGAAAATTTTAAAAAGGGCTTGATTCTCTGCTTTTTGGAGCTCCTCCCGTCACGAAAAAATCGACCATTTAATATACTGCCACTGAATTAAGGAATAACGAACAACTCAAATCATCTTCCAAAACAATGGTCCAACCGAAGGTGATCTTGCCAACTGGAAAGCCAATCACCCCTGTAAAGCCAATTGCTTTAACAAAAACAAACACAATTTCAATTGAATCATCAAAAGAAAGAGCAGAAAATATTTATGACTCCTCAATCACAAGGTTAACATTAAATGCCAATTCCATTAAACCAACTAAACTGTACAATAAATTTCAAGAGGAAGAATCAATGATTGTAAAAAATAATCATAAACCAGGAGAAAGTAACTTAAAGTCGACAGAAATAAGCAAAGAAACTCAGCTTGGATCGACACTTGAAAAAACAAATAATAATGCTGCTTTCGGATAGAAATCAATTAATCACAATTAAGATATGTCTCTTTTGGACGGTATAAAACCTCAGTAATTCAATAAATAACCCCCTCCAGCTCAACCAGTTCGATACGAAGAGCCAAAAGTCTTAGATAATATTTATCCTTATCCCATCAAGATGGCCTTTAATCGACCTGGATACATCAGGAAATTAAAAAAGATAGCAGAAGACCACAATTTTGCAGAAGAAAATGTAAATCGTCATTTCGCATTTGATGTGGTCAGATTTTGTGAAACCGATAGGACCAGACAAAAAAAATTAAATTAATATAATTTTTCAGATTTTATATTTCCTCCAAGTTCACTGTCCATTGGAGGAAAGCATAAAAGTGTTGCTTCAGTGTGGAAAAAGCCTTCGTAATTATCAAAAACAGTAGTATTTGGAAAATACATCGATCCTAACGATCTTTGTCTTGGAATGCTAAGTTCTACTCACTTTCTCAGCACTCTTAGCAGTTTATGCGAATCTTAAATCAATATAAAACGATTAATCTAAGATCAAAAATTTAACAATAACGGATTTTATCTCATCCGTCTTTTTATAAACTCAGTTTGGAGATATATTCCCGTCGATAGTTTGCTTCCTTTCATGTCAAGTTAAAATGTTGGAGTACTGAGTCATGCAGATGCCTAATTTGAACTCTCGTTAGCTCTTATTGAGAAAGCCTATGCTAAATCATTTGGTGGATATGATACTTTCTCCAAAGTTCAGCCTCGATAATATTATCTTCGCGATTTGACTGGAGCGCCAGTAACCAAATATTCAGTGTATTAATTTCATTATTAAGGGACAATCCCTAATTGAGCACCCTCATAAAGAAAGAAATTGCTGCTGGTAAGGTTATCCTAGCAGTTCCAACCTAAAAAATTTCCACCTTAGGAATCAATCCAAATTATTCCTACAATGTAATAAATTTGACTTCAAAAGGAAATTTGTAATTAAGAAATAGTTGGGGAACACTAGAAGAGAAATCTAAGGTTAATTTCAAAAACGAGGGCATTTTTTAGTTGAGTCCAACTCAAACCAAAGATTTCATTAGTCACATCATTATTGCTCACCTCAATCCCACTTACTTCACAAGTACCATTCAGTCATGCCACAAATTAAGTTTTTATTCTTCTTATAATTTTAAGATTACCAAGGATACTCATGGATATCTGACAGTCAGTCAGTGGGATCAGAGGCTCTTTCCTTCAGCTGGTGGATATGAGTATTCACCTTTTCATTTAATTATCCATAAGGTGGAATCGGAGGAGCAAAGCACTTTGGTTAACGCATGTAAAACTCTCATAATTTAGCTTTCTCCGAGAGCTCCCGCAATTTGGATCTTTAGGTAATTCTTAACCCTGGAAATTATGTTGTTTTTTGTGCAGCTAACTGGATAAATAAATAGCAATGCTATAATTTAACTTTTTATGGATCTGAAAAAATATAATTCTAGAGGGTTTACACTGACAAAATTCCAAATTTGATAAATCAAAGCTTTAAAACTATTAGCCTTAAAGAAGGCAAAAGAACTTAAATAAACAAATCAATTGCCCATTATTTTCTATATCATTATGAAAGCAATCTAATCATATTGACTGTAGAGAATATAAGCGATAAAGATAGCACTGCAACTGTTGACCTTTCTAAAGTTCAATTGAACCATCTGGCTCTGCTTACATCACACAATAAGGAGGAAAACTATAGTAATAAAATTGATATCGAAATCGATGAATATAAGGGTACTCCACTAACTGATAAAAAGTGGTCTGTTCGATTAGAAGCACACTAAACTTTTACTTGGATATTAGCGGTTGACGCCCCATATAATCCTGAAAATATCAATAATTGGGGTTTTAATTGATTAGTATAATTTTAATTTATGATGATTATTCTTTTGCAATTGATTGTTATTTGATGAATTGTTTTTAGATCAAGTTAAAGAGAAATAATCGAAAAAGAGGCTGATAATTAAACCATTTTGTAAATAGTAGATTTATATTTTGTTTACTTTGCAAATATAAATAATTTTGAGAAAGATAATTAATTCTTAGAACTCTTCCTTAACTCTATCATATTAATTGACGGAAAAATCCACAGAATAAGCAATAAACATATTTATATATTAATAGGGATTTAGGTTGAATTGAGTCTTATGATTTCATAATATTTAGATATGATAATTGTCAATGTCGACGGTAAAGACTATGAAATTAATTAAAGTCAAGAAAAACTGATGATATTCGTGCAAGAAGCAATGGTCATCGAGCAAGGAGGAGTATCTATTTTATGATCTAGATCAAAATTGCCAGCATTAATCAAAAAACATTCGAGTTCATTCTACAAATACTTGCTGAACTCGGATATGACATCAAAGAACCACCAAAAGTTACGACCAACGTGCTGGAGGACGTCATCGGAAAGGGACTCAGCAATATTATTGGCAAACTTAATCCAAAGGAAATCGACAATCTTTATAGAGCAGCGCATTATCTCAAGATAAGAAATTTAAGACTATCCATTGCTGCAGTGATGGCTTGTCGGGTCTATATAAAACCAACTCTCACTGATTACAACCAGAAGAAAGCGGAGTTAGGTTTGAAAGTGTAGCTGTCGACTGAAATATCGAAAAGCTATAAAGAAAGATTCCCCTTTATGAACTGATTGTCTATCAGCATTTATGAAATTGAAATATTATCTCTTGAATGAATTAAATTTGGCAAATAAATCCACCAAGAGGTGGTATTGCATTTCAAATAAATTAATTGTATGACTAATCTCTAATGTGGCAATGACAAAGATAATATTTTTGTGGGTCATAGTCATTATTTTTTGAGAATGTTATCATGTATGAAATTAAGTCAATTTATAACATTTACAATATCATTTTCGGATAGAATGGTGAAGATAATTGAGTTATATTCTTGCTTTTAAGAATTACTCTCATTAAATTAGAATGGTGACTACATAACTCTCATTCCCTATTATCTTTGCAATTGAAATTATAGATATTATTTTACTCTTGCTTCACATTTAATGATTTACTGGAACAGCTTAGCTATATTTGATTCTTAAACATATTCCTAGTATTTGTATGAAATCAACACATCATAGTCTAAGAAATAAACCTGAAACACCCATAAATAGTTATCAATGAGGATAATTTATACTACTGTCTAATGCTAATTTTTCCTTCTTAAAAAAGAATAAAAATAAATAGAAACGAAAAAAATCAAGATGAAATTTGTCATTTTTGTGGAATAGTCTTTGAACTGTTATTTTGGTATTATTTGAAGGAAGTTATTTCCTCAAGAGATATTTTTGGCTTGCAGTTTTCAACTTTCATATCGTTATAAGTCCTAACCATTTCCCCGTTTTATTCAGTCTATAAAGTTGATTTAGCATCACAACATTTATTATTAATATTACCTTCTTGAAGAGGGAGTGTTTAATGTTCAGAAGGTACAATACCATCACTAAATGTTTTGAACAAATCTTCAATAGGCTTGGACAAACTAGATGACTAAATAACTGGCGCTGAATGAGTAATAACAACAACGCGCTTAGGTTTGCAAACGGGTTGAGGTAAAGCCCGCCTTTTGTATACTCTTTGTTAATTCATACAATTTCCCATTATTAAGATTTAGAATTATAAGCCTTTGTAAGTTTTCATTTATAAATATTATATCAAAAGATAGCTTATCAAAATATCTGATATCTTCTGATCTTTCGATAAATATCTTCTTTCGAAGGAATTCATGATTGTAAACATAAAAATCTAAAAATTAAATACAAAATCGTACACGAGGAGAAAGGAAAGACTAAAATATTGCCAAATCATTGTTGAAGGTTAAATTAGAATAGTCTACGATATTTAGGATAAATTATGTCTTTGGCAAATTCATGGTATATTGATTGAACTCAAAATTATTGATTATATTATCAAGTGTAAATATAATATAACTTGCTGTTAAAGTCTGTGCCCTATGGAGCAGACCATAACCGAAATAAACAATCCCAACCCGCCTTTGTTATCCCACCACTCCTTTACCCACTAATTACCTCCCATCATCGAGGAAATGTTCTGCAACTTGGACCAATAATACTTTTTAATCCGTCAATAAATAACCAGCAGCCCTTTTTTCAACTCAACGAGCAAGCATATACGAATACGATTGATGAAATGGTTGTAGAGACTGGATAATATTCGAGTAAACAAACTTTGGAAGAACAATAGAAATAATTACATAAAACTGCTGAACCTCATGTGCCACTGCGAGTATTTAAGCTTTCCATTTAATGTATTTCCAGATTATGGGGATTTAGCCACACTCAAAAAACATTAAATTAATTAGATAATCGATGATGTGGAACGAGGAGTAAAAAAAGTATCGAGAGCATACACGAAGAAGACAAGCCATTATACGACTGAAAGGTAGTAAATTAAATGCAGCAAAATAGATAGTATGACTGGAACCATAAACGAGAGTACAAGGATTCAGATGAGTCTCACATAAAGTGATCATCTGTTAAAAAAGAATAACCTTATCTTTAATCAATACAAGCAAGGCACAAGGCAAAACAATAAAACCTAATTCTCTGCACTCTCAAAAAATTATCAATATGATGATGACAGAATCAGCAAATCAAAAAACATCGCAATCATTTTGAAATAAACACCCTCGAATGAAAGCCTTGATCCTCTCTATGAATAAAATCAAGAAGAACTATTATATGGCAATACTAGGAACAAAAAAGGAAAGTTAGATTTGGAGGAAATTGATAAAGCTTATTTTTCTTCTCAGTTAATAACACAGAGGGTTAAAAATATGGCCAATTTAAATGATAAATAGAATTACTTTACAAAAAGACCTCTTTCTTCATAAAATTTGCCAAAGAAAATCATTTCACGGAAAGGTCTGAGCAAAGCCAAAGTTAATCAATAAGCCCACCCTCTTCATCCAGAAGATACGAATAATCTATAATATTGGTAATCCAGTAGTTTTATTCTTAATGGCACTCCTAAGTATCTCAAGGATGGTCTTCCATCAATAGAAGGACGCATAAATGACTCAGTCCAGTTTTAGGAGCTCCCAACTTATCGAAATGAGGAGTGCGGCTGTCACTTCCTTGATTATCTTCAAGGGAGCTGGTTAAGTAATAAATATAAGAGAAAAAATTGACTAAAATCAAGTAAACTTATGATTTTCTTTTGATATGATGAACGTATAGAATATTAATTTGCGTATATATTTAGAATCATGTTAGTAGCGTAACTTATCAATTTTTGTAAGACATACAATAAAATCTCACAAGCAGAGAGAGGTATGACAAGTTTATTCGAAACAGTCGAAATCAGACTTTAAACTATTTTTAAATATTATAATTGCAAATTATCGCGACAATTTGAATGATTAAGATTGTCACCATTTTCCTATTTTTTTGGTCGACAATTATTTCTCAAGATGCAACTGTCAAGTTTTAGAAGTATCTTAATCTAACACAGATTTGGTTTGCTGACAGTAACACATTCGCGTCTAGGAGACTATTCTATCATCATTTAATACCTAAAGCGCTATACTGAAGTACAGTGCTATGCGGATCTTATTGAGGAGATAAATATTGTATGGAACAACGAGTAAAGCCCAACTGAAGCCGGCATCTACACGCGCCAATAATATTGGAAAATACCAGTTTATTTCTACAGGACAACTTTCAACTCCATGGACCACCGCTATCGCCTGCCAAAATAATCCAAAGCAAAAGTTCTATATTCCCTTGATGATGACATTATTGTTGATTGTGAGACCTTTAAGAAAACTTTCGCTCGCTACAATTAGGAAAAAGGAAATACAATAAAACCAATTGTAGCAAATTAGGTTCGAGCTTTCGCCTACAATCGGATGAAAAAAAAACCTGAATTTTCTTATCAGGGTCACAAAAACGCAACATACTTCACTATTGCCGAACCTGGAGCTGCTTTCATCGATCGACACTACCTCTAAATATACTACTTGCTTTTACCTGAGGTGTCATAACTCAGAAAAATAGTTCGTACTGTCAATAACTGTGACGATATCTTTTTCTTTGCCCTTGCACAACATTTCTACCCAGAATTACTTCCAGTGTATAATCCAACATAGGCAAGTTATAAAAATACAGATCCGAAGATTGGGCAATCAAAAGTGAAAGGAGTATTTCCACTCAGAGATAAGTGCGTTAACGATATTTCTGGGATATTAGGGTACAATCCACTCAGATTTTTTAATAAATTATTAACAGAAAGAAGTAAAGGATGGCAATATGAGAGTTTGCAGGACATTCTAGAAATGAGGACAAAGGGTATTGCTGAATTAAAGATTGAACCAGCAAAATAGATAAACGATATCTCTTTATCAAAAGGCAATACAACGCTCTAGGGATAAATTCCTCAAGCGATTCAGTCTGGATCCAATAAATAATTAAAAAATAACTCTGTTTAGACTTCGGGAAGCATCAAAGGGGATAATTCCAAACTATCATTCAATTGGATAATCATTGTTCTATTAGTATTGACTGCATGCTTTCTTCTATTTCTTCTTGTTAGGGTTTTATCTCGTTATTATTTTCTTAAAGATTCAACTCCTATAGCAGATGCAGACGACGAATCTTAAGGTTCAAAAGCCCCAAGTCATGCTGGATAACATTGATTAAATATAATACTCATATATTGTTATTACTATAAATGGCAAACCATGATTTTCAACGATACTCACTCACGTTTTATCGCCCAGAAACGAGATTTGCTCTCGACTGACTCCTCCTGCTCGAAACCGTACGATTCATATCACTCGCACCATCATCGAAGTAGTTGATGTCGTAGTCGCCCACCAGTGCCTTGGCAGGATCGTCTGCTTAGATGAACTGTTCTTTTCGACTGTAGTACATAATGTAGTAAATTGTGCATGGATTCATTTGCATTGAAATCAGCTTCAGGATAAAACAGAGCAAGTTGCGGAAGACAGTGTCTCCAGAAAAAAGGTGCTCGCAACTGAGACGATCTGAAGAGTTGTTAAAAGCCAAGAAGTCCCATCCGAACATTATTACTGCCCCAAGTAGCCCACTGCCTGCCAAAAGAGTTATATTAAGTTTTTCTTGCCGCATTGAGTTTATTTTCCGCTGGTCCTGATTATTTTCTTGGCTTTACAACTGCTGCAATTCGAAGGTGAGGCGATCCATTTTGAAAAAGCCCAAGAGTGCGACAAAGCAGTAAATTGTTAGGAGTATTCCACTCATGACCATCCAATCTATTATCATGCAGTTGTAGCCCAGATTAAAATCAGTGTTGACAAGCGAGCTACCATCTCCCAGCGATATCACAAACCACAATAAAAAGTTTATTACATGTAGGACATTTGCGCCATATCCGGCAAGGTTTACTGACTTTTCGTCATCCCAGTTTAACAGGCAGAAAATGTGCAGAACGTTGGTTCCTATCCAAATTAACAAGTTACGAATACTGGCTAACATAAAGAATTCCTCAAAGACGAGATAATACAGGGCAAGCAGACAGGTTTGAAACATGGCCAACAAGAAAAGTTGACGATCCTACTTGGATAGTTTATTGTTGCGCTAATTGGCTATCTGTTTGTATCCTTGGGCAAACAAATAGAACATGCCCACACTAATTAGGCCTTAGAAAAGCCGCAAAATGCAGATGAAACCACTTTCGCTGCAGTGAAAGATAGTGGAGTAAGACGAAGCTGGGATCTACTCGGCCATTTAAATTGTATATTCTGATATTATACCAAAAAATAAGCAGAGAGATAGTACACACAAAAAACCAACGAATCAAAACTAAAATAATTGACATAAATCCCTCTAATGAGATCAAAATTGTTTGCTGGGGTTGTAGTCCCATCCCTTTATCTTGTCTGAATTTATCCCCACATCCTCGAAGAATTATTGCTTTATTGGCTTTCCCTTACTCTCCACAGGCATGGGCATCTTCAGTCCTCTTGTCTCAACAACTGTCCAGTCAAGGATGTTGAACCAGGGATGAGCTTTTATTTCATTTGAACCATTTACTCCTAGTCTTTTAGTCGAGTTTGATCGCAGTAACTATATTATTTATATTTTACCTTTTCAACCAGATCCCGCACTTCTCTTGAAAATTCGCTACCCAAAGGTTTATACCTTCCACTTTTGATGTTTGCCAATAGCTGTTCTTTGTTTGAATCCCAAAAAGGTGGACGACCTGTTAGGCACTCATAAATAACGACTCCGAGAAGATACCAATCCAGCACTTTAGTATGACCTCTGCGCCATAGCATCTCTGGAGCAAGATAAGCAGTGCTGCCGCAGAAAGAATGAGAAAGGGAGGCTTCCTTGCTCAGTCCAAAATCAGTGAGGCACGCGTGACCATCACAATCGATGATGATATTGCTAGGCTTGAGGTCTCGGTATATAATTTCTGCACGATGCAGAGCCTATATAGCTAGCACAATTTCAGCCATGTATTTTCTCAAAATCTCTTATTGCAAAACTCCTTGCTTTTTTATCATGGCTAATAAATCTCCTCCTGGGCAGTAGTCCATAACAAGATAGAGTTTGTCCGGACTTTGGAAAGCAAATCGCAGCTTTACAATGAAGGGGTGATTCACTGTTGATAAAATCTTTCGTTCAGTCATCGCATATCGCAATATATTTTGCCGCATTATGGAAGCCTTGTCTAGCACCTTCACAGCATAGGTACGAAGATCTTGCTAATTTTCTGCTAGATAAACCTCTCCAAAAGCCCCACGACCAAGAAGAGATAACTTTTTGAAACTACTCAATCCTATTTCCTTTATAGCCACCTGGCCCATTTTTTAGGCTTTGCTCAATCCACTCCATCCACCTTCCTCAGTCTCCATTTCAGCCTTTTCTTCGATTTACAATCGACTTTAAAGGAGAACCTCTGCCTGCTTAACTACTTCTTCGGAAACTGTCTGATATTGAGCAATTAAAGCAAGGAAAGCCGCACTACTTAAGTCCAATGCAGTTTATGCTTTTTTATTTTAAATGTTTATAGGGCAGTGATGTTAGAGCAATATCTTTGTTATTTTTTCTTGGTTGTAGATGCAGGCATGATGTAGAGCAGTATTACCTTAGTAATCCTGGAGACTAATATCTGCCTTCAGTTTCAATAGTTCCTCTACAGCTACATCATTACCGAGTATGGCGCCAAGCATGAGTGGTGTCCTCAGTTCCTGTTTAGTGCGTCCATTTATGTCGACTTAATAATCTGCCAAAACACGAATGATTTAAATGTTGCGGTAACTGCCACTAATAGTAGCGAGATGAATCCCATTCTTGCCTTCGTCTGTAAATGCTCGGCGCGGATCAATGGGGTGCAGATTCTGATTGGCTACACCTCTTTTGACTCGCTTGACATCTCCCTGGTAGCAGGCTTCCAAAAACTATTCTTCTTCCTTCTAGAGTGAGGTAAGATACTTGTCCCAAATATGTTGCAGCAGTTCCTAAATTTCTGGTACCTCGTCAATGCAGCTTAACAACTGTTCTTCCATATGCTGTTCATCTTTATATATTTCTAACTTGTTGTTATCCAAATTTTTTATTACGAAGTAGGCCGAGTCATTGGCTTATATTTAGATCGAAGACTCCTTGAAGGAGGGAGCAACTTTCGCCTCCTTAATCGAGGATTTTCGTTTAACCTGCAGCTCGGTACGCGCGTACTGTTTCTCCTTTTTCGAATCGTTAAGCTACTTAATCTTGCGGAAATTTTACATTTATTATTGCATCATTCACCATCCATCATGCAATTCTGATGATAACCAAATATATTAAATCTATTTCAATGCTCCTACACTTCGATAAAATATGTTTAAGTTTCAATTGTTGTCAATATTATTTTATTGCCTTTCAGCCAGCATATTATTTTATTTTAATGGCAATGATATTACTGTGAAAATTAATTCTACCTTGTTTTTATTATTGATCTTTGATTAAAGTAACGGCTAAGACATCAATAAGTCAGATAATTTGTCGACTTCACAATGAGAATTATTAATGATTACTACACGCGTTCCTAAAACATAACACAACTATTGGCAAGAACTCACCTCCAAAGTCTAAGAAATAGGACAACGCACCAAGACTAGTCACTCAACTCATCTTCCCAATTAAAAAAACTTTCGGAAGAGGAAAATTACTCGTTTTGAAGTGGAGGAAGCTTGGCATCGTTAGAAGGAAAAAACTCTCATCATCAATAATCGTCTGAAGTATCTAAAGGTACAAAGGGAAAAGCAGAATCGTACTCTATAACTTGCAAGAAAAAAATACGAGTATTTGATGGAAGCTCGTGCCTCCTCTACTCGAGAGAAAAATAATTTTCGCAAGGTACAGTCTCGTCTATGCAGATTGTCAAGCTAAATTAACTGCAAACTGAAAGAGTAATAACATAAAATGTATCCCGCGTTAGAGGGGAGCGAGTGAAAACAAGTTTATCAGTGAGCCAAGTTAAATAGTTTAATGAACAATAGGGTAAGCAGTTACGTCATAAGCATTTTGAGAACGAAAGTTACATCAGGCAATCTAGAACACTAGATGTAAAGGCAAAGCGAGAGATAGTAAACCGAATTCAGGAGGCGAACGAGCGATCAAAATTACGCCTCAAATAGATTTATAAGGAGCGAATCCTGGCTGGCAAATCTAGACACACTGACTATCTTCAGAATCATATTGAACTGAATCTTAAGTAAAGGGTAAAAATAATTTGATTTAGAAAAAAAACAGCTTTTTGAAACTTAAACTGGAGGAATCCTTAATTACAACTGAACACAATGTCCGCATCAATTTGATCAAATATAATAGTTTGCTCACTCCTATGCTTAACTAAGGAGTTTAAGCATCTTCTCTAAAATAGACTTGAATCTTTCATATTATTAATATTTCATGATTTATGCCACTTTAGAAGGATAGATGTAAATTCCCATTGGGGAGTTTTCAACTCAAAATGAGGTGATAAAGGCACTAAAATACTATAAACATCCATTTACATAAGCTAATATTAGCGGGTCAGTGCATGTTAGATGTCTCAAGGGGGGATTCGAAATATAGTTCAATAAGGGAAAGGTTTAAACATTTTTTGCTTATTTTAGAACCAACAAAATGGCTTCATTCTAAGGAACAATTCGCTGGGGGATACATCAAGGATGGACCATCAAGGCAGCTGTTATGTACTTTGGATAACCATCAACTAAGGCACCAAAATCAGTTGAAATCATATACCCACATCTAGGCATCGGACTTGTTTTTCAAGGAACTTGGAACAACGAAAATTCACCAATTTAATATGTATATCTTTACTAGAAATAATCAGTTCGCTTTTGTAGTGGATGTGGAAAAATATTTGCAGAGTGTCAAGATAAAATTGGTAAACTATATAGCAATACACTTGATAAACATGTCTGCAAGTGTGGGATAGTTAGTTATTGCAGCACCAAATGCACGAAAAGTCACTATGGGCATCATTTGGTCTTTTGTGAAGAAGGAGATGCCCTATAATGATTTGTTTGTCTATTTATTGTAAATTAGGTATTTTAAATTAAGAATTAATGATCATATCTCATCACTTTCCTCAATCTGGGGAAAGTCTCCTGCCTCTATTTTGTTTGGTCTTTCGAAGTAGCCTCTGCCAATATCACAGAAGAAGTAGTGGTTGCCAGAGAGCGTACCATCACCCAATCCCTCCTGAGCCTCGTCAAGTCTTATTCCTATGAAATAGCCAAAACCTAATTCTGGGACTTGACCAACATAGCTGACCTCTCCTCTGGCTCCATTTTAAAGTTGGCAACGCATACCAACATTAAAGGTATTGGCAAGTGAGTGTAGATACTCTGGATCACAAATTTATGGTTGCCCAGAGAGTGATTTTTTGACTTGGGGATTTTCCAACAGAAAAGCATGTTTCCACTTTCTGAAGGTATCAGGCAACAGATCATAAGTTTCCTCTGACATAACATACTTTTCCACTTGTGTATTGCTCTAAATTTCTTTAAGGATGGAGTTAGGGTTGAGGTCGTTGACCTGGATAATCATGCCAGTTTGGACGCCATAGAAGTCCAGTGTGCGTAGTTCTTAATCCAACTGAGTAATGACTTCGCCTTTCTTAGTCTTGAGAGTAAGACGAATGTATGGTGGTTAGGAACCATATCTCTTTTCAATGTTTTCCTTGAGAGCGAGAATGGTGGATTGAGGATCAACGCGCAACTCAGGAATGCGCAGGCTGCTAAGATTGTGTTACAAATCGATCTTTATCATGTTATTATTGATTCGGTTTGAATTCCTTTCTGATTTATATAGAAACTATAGCAGTTCTTATCAGAAATTATACTTACATAGAATTTCATAAAATCTAAATAATGGTCCCTATTATGTATTTTCATTTATTTGGGCTAAATAACAATTTTTAAGGCACTATTCATTGCAAAATTAGGAATAAAAAACAATGATTTCCAAAACAAGATATCAAATATATCAATGATTAATGTTCGAGGTGTTGTGAACTTTTTTGAAATTTCTTTCTTAACGATTGCCGCTTTTTTAAGTATAGGAATCACAATCTTTATGGATACTGCGACAATTATCTAGAAACTAATCTATTTCATCTTGGTCTGAGTTTATGGAAATATCGGTTGAAGGCGTAGGATTCGGCACAGATTGAGGCAAAGGCAATCTTTTGATACGGTTGAGATTAAACAGTTCTATCAATTTGGACTCTCTTTCTCGATTAGCTTTCATATGAATAATCACATCGTCTATTCTCTCATTGAGACGATATAAATTCTAAGTAGTGCTAAACTATCTCTTACATTTATCTTCTACCTTATTCAGTTTCAACTGTAGTCTTTAGTTCAACGTTTATCTTAATTCTGCCTATCGTGCTTGATCTTTCTCTTCCTCTTCCCAAAGTTTCATACAATGACTTGATTTATGAGAGGAACTCCTGATACTATTAGCTCTCAAGATATGTGGAGAGACTGTTTTTACCTGAACATGTTTCTATTTATGAGGCTTCCCCAAAAAATATTCTTCTTTAAACTATTTTTCGCATTCAAAGATTTCTGTGAGTAAAACTCCCATGCGATGCATAAGTTTATTGAAAGTTAGCTCATAATTATGTTTTGCTGTCATTTTAGGATCATTTGATATTTACTCTTTATTTTATTCAAGACTTTGATTGAATGTATGCTCGACATGACTAAGAGTTCCCAGTATTCTTGTTAAGTTAAAGTTAACTCCAAAACTGTGCATATTTACGAAGCGTTGTATGCTGTTTTTGCACTAAGTTATTGAATGATTACTTCTTCAAGAAATTTTTGAACTTCCTTAAAGATTAGGCTATACTCTCGGTTGAACTGATGAATAAGATGAGGGGAGAAGGAGGCAGTTTGATCATCTTAATCAGTATCTATTATCTGTGTGTAGGAGGCATGAAGGTTGAAATTATTCATATCGGGATTATATAGATTGAGTAAAAAATGTCATAGAAGATGAAGATTATTTATGATCCAAAAAGTGATATTTTGATCTATGTTCTTTGCTTAATCTTTTCCTTATTATTTTTTTAATTATATCCTGATGATATCAGGTCTATATTAAAGGTATTCAATGATAAATTAATAATTTAGAGATAAATGAATAAATGAATCAGATGAAATTGACTTATTATACATTAGAGATCAATGTATTAGTATTATTAAATTGTGACCTCTTCCAACAACTGTTATGTCAGACATCTATTCATCTGTTATTTTAATCCTAATATCAAGCATTGTTTATCAATCTCCATTATATCATCGGATATCATTCAGTAATTTTAATTATCCATTTTATTTAACTAAATTTATTACTCTTTGTTGAAATTTTATTGTTTTGTATAATCAATAATTCTGATATCCTACTCATGTAAAAGCAGGCCCTCAATTAATAATAGCCATCGGAACCGCATTATCACAATATCGCAAGGGATTCCTTTATTACCGAAACGCAACCCAATATCGCTCTGCGCTGTCTAAAGAAAGTGGATATCTTCTCCTTCATTCCAGTCCCCAAAGATGACTCTGTATCAACAAAACAGTCCCTCATTGGCACTGCTGTCTTCTTTGCAATTTTTCTGACTTATATCATATACGATTTTGTTCAATTTCTAATCAACAATCCACCCGTTCAGCAATCTTACCGTACTCCTCTTGACTCAGCCATCTATCAGCTCCCTAATTTTGCTGTGACCTTCATGTCTGGCGACGTCCTCAACTATACATAGAACTACGATGATCTGTTCACTTTCAAGTGGCAATCTCTCAATAAAACACAGGGCGTAGAAGTTGATTCTAATATAAACTGGGACTTTGTGCGCTATTAAAATGGTGCTCCTTATAACTTTGGGTTGCTTGACTGGATGAGCGACTCAACAAAACAATTTTACTATATATTGAGAACGCCTACAGATCCACTCTACGCTCAAGGACTATTGTATGCGTCTGATATAAATACCTATGTACGATTAAAAATGTCCTTCTGCTATAACTCAACAAGTTGCAAGGACAATGGAACCATGGAATATCTCAGTAATTTTGGTCGTTTCTTTCTCTTTGTCTAAAATATCCCTGACGAAACCTCTATTTCCAAGGAAGCACCAGCTTCGAACGGTAACAATTATTTGCTTTACAATTTTTTTGCTATTCCAGGATATTATAAGCGCATCAATGTCAACTTTGCTGTTATTAAAACTGAAATATTGCCGGACTACTTCTTCAGATGGACGACCTAGACAAGCACACGCCTGCAAGTCGATACAATTTTTGAAGAAATGTCAGTCGTTACCTATAACAACACGAATAATACCGATGCCGTCGCCTTCAATTTCCAGCTTTCCCCAATGATTACCAACAACAGGATCACTCCCACAACCATATTGAACCATATCAGTTTATGGGGTGCCTTTTGGGGTGTGCTGTTTGCAATATTCGCTCTCTTCTTTCTTTCTTACAACCGAAGGAAATTTTATAAGAAAAATCCACAATGGAGTAAATTCAAAAAGATGGGAAACAGCTTTAATGAGGATATCTAAGTGCAAAAAAAACATGGAATAGATTGATTTATAAAATCTTATTTGCAATATTTCTATCTTGTTTGTTCGATGGTGGACGGGCTACAGCAGCTAATCATTTCATATTTAATTATAGCGTAAATTATCTAATAAATTCTAAAAGGATTAAAAACCAATAAGAATTGTCAATTTTTTCTGTGGATGCATATTACAATGAGCAAATAAATATAATTTTGAATGCATGCATATCTGTCGGCATGGCAAAAGATCATGTTTCACGGAAATATATAATCTAATTGATAATTGGGTTTTGTTTCTTATCCTATATTGATTAAAGAATAATTATCTCTACTATATAATCTTATTAAAAGTAATCGAAGAATATCATAAAAAGAATCTGTGTTCACTGCTGTTTACCCTATTCGCGGATTTGTCTCTTCAATTGCAAGTACCGCTACTATCCGATCGATACCCTTTCTGATGGAATTAGCAGCTCTTATTCCATCATTTCCTTGGGTTAAGCTCGGGAGCGATAAACGAGGAGCTATGTCTGTTTACCCTCCAACTAACTCTGTAGACGATCAATAACACTTTTTAGGTATCGTTCTCGTTCTCTTTTTGTGAGAGCATCCTCTTTTTTTGGTAAAATTCTTAAGTCTTTCATAGTCTCAAGGAAAGAAGGGTGAGAGTCAAAGTGACCCTATTGCGGTCTTAGAATTGAATAAACATAAACATTGGTGATGTTCTATATAATAGTTTACTGTTAAAGCAGCAATTGGGCATTTGAAGTATAAGAGGAAGCACTTGCATCTCTGAGGACAAAATATACAACGTTATTGTTTTTCAGCTGTAGTTTTCCGAGAGTTTAGTGAGATTCCACAGTTTTTTCTTTTTCAGCGGCAAAACCAAAGACCCTTCGAAGCAATTTTTCTCGCTCCAATTGAAGTTTCGATGGAACCGTTTTCCCTTTCCAAAGAGTAGTGCCTTCAGTATCAAGAGACAACAAGTCGTAGCGTTTATTGGTGCTTAGAGCGGTAAGAGACCAAGTTCCTTTGCCATATCTGAGAAAGGGAAGCGCATAGTCAATCAGAATAGTTGAAAAACTTATTTCTCCAATGCACCAAATCTCAATTAAAATTCCTTTCCTGCTTCCTTCTGCTAGCATTCCGCCCTCATCCATTCGGCCTATCATTTAATTCTCCCATTCTCCTAGGTTTATTATCTTTTTGAACTCAATTAATCCATGTTTTGTATTCAGCCAGGGTCCAACCAACTAAGGTCTATCCTCATTGTTGATGCTACTAATATCCAAATACCAATTTTTATCAGACGTATGGCTGGAAACGTTGCTGATAGACTCAGTGCGAGATCGTACTGGTTTGACAATGCTAAATTTAACGTTCGGCTGGCGATTGATGTTTTCTTTGTCCTTGATTGCAGTAGTGTAGAGTTCGGTTGTGCGTTATCTATCTCGTTCTGCCAGGCGGTTGATAAAATCCTGCGTGGAATTTTAATTCTGCATTTAACGGCGACTGCAACAAATTATAATATTCTTCAGTTGTGATAGAAATGATAATAGTAAGTAATTTGATAAGTGAATTGAAAATGAGGGATTGTGCCGTTTCAGAATTGCTAAGCTCCTGGGTGCTATAACAAATTAGTTCTTTTGCCTATAATTAATAATGTAAGATATTTCGCTGATTCCGGCTTGGTAGCCGGCTGCGGTGCTATCCGACCTGGCTAAATCGCCACTTGATCAAAAGGCTTTGAAGAACAAACTTGATAAACTCTATCAGATCTCTTCCTACAACGAACTTTAGTACGTGGGAGAAGTGCTGCAAGCCTATGCCTGGATTCGTCTAGCTAACTAAGATCCGCTCTTCTGGAAGTGCTTCGCTGACGAAAAGAGTGAAAAGTGGTTCTGCTAAGAGTTTGTGGCCGTGGCCATCAGATACATGATCATCTGCAAACGATTCAAACACCTTGTCCTCATGGTGCTCACTCAACAAATCATGAAAGAAGCCCTCAGGCTGTATGCTTTAAAGTTTGACCAGATGGACCGTTATCCCAAACTCAATTCTATCTTGCGCAACGCTTTAGAGTTTGAAAAACAATTCTTCAAACTTAACTATATCTGTGATTTTCCATTGTTCTTTCCCTTCCCCACCGAGCAAGACATTGCTCAAATTGATATCTTTGTATCTGGACTTAAGAGTGGAGATCGTGTGGACGTCCTCAAGACTGATCCGCATACTAAGAGATTCTGCTGGTTGCCGGGCACTATAAGAAAAGTCACCAACCTCAGCATTCACGTTCAGCCTGATGGCGACCGCTCTTCCTACAGCTTGGACAAACGTGGAATGTGTGTGTTTCCTCTCGGTCATCAGAAAGCCCACTATGAATGGAGATTGGCTCTGACTATTGGATCGATGGTTGACCTTCAGGACAGCTCAGCTTGGTGGAAAAGTGCCAAAGTTATAGAAAAGCGTGAATCAGAAAGTGACGGAGATACCATCGAGCTTTTACTGGAATGGGAAAACCAAGGTGAGTGGTATTCGTTGGGTGATCCCCGAATTCAGAAATATGGAGTTTTTACGAGTAATCCCGCAGCCAATATCGTGCGTGGGGTAGCAGAGAGCTATTTGGATGACTTCGATGATGTATTACTTGACCCTACAATGGAGAGTGTGGCTGTGATTCGCCCAGAATACAGTCGCTCTACTTTGCTAATATAACTAATCAATTTTACTCAAAACGACCTAAAAATATTTGACAGAATTTTAGAAGCAGTGGAAACACGCAAATTTGGGATTGAAGTGACTGCTGATATGGTCGGCTGTGTGGCTCAACTCCATCCACTCCTTCATCGTAACTTCGCCATTAATTATCTGCCTAAACTTTCAGAAGCCCTCATTGCTTATGTGACGAAAGCAGATGAGCAAACTATCCGTAACTTTTCCAAAGAACGCTTCGAACTTGTAAATACTGCTCTCACTGAATTTCTGAAGCGAGTTAGATCTGCCCAAGACCGGAAAACCGCATGTGAGGAGCTGCAACTGAATTTGGCTATCAGATTTTTGCAATCAGATTTCCTTGACCGCAAACTCTATGCAGTTTCGGTGCTAACTAGTCTACTAAAGCAAAGCAAACATCGTGTACTAAAGAGATCAACGGAAGATTTGCTTAGGTGGGTAAGAGAGAAAGGTGTGATGGCAGCAATTTACAATGAGAAGGCTCACTCCTAACTGATCAGTAGATCAGCTGACTTCCTTCAATATTACCTTCAGTCTCAGCCTTCAGCGGAAGAACTAGCACCTTTACTATAATGGAGCTAACCCATCCTCAAACTCCTAAACTAATGCTATGAGTATCTACCCTAAGCTTTCCGTGAGCAATTAGTTGCCAAAATAAAACAACGCGCCAGTGTTATTAACAAAGATGCTCTCGACATCGTAAAGCGAACTCAAGGTTGTGAAACTTGGCTCCTAGCCAATGGAGGAGAAAGCTGGGTGGCAGTGGTAAAGGAGAAACCTAAGCGCAAGAGTGACATTTTAGAAGTCTTCAGTTCTCCCTTCCCAGTCGTGGATAAAATTACTCGTGAAATCTCAGAATTATACTAATGCAAGTTTAAAAGTGAATATTTCCTTCAGCTGCACGAAACTGGCTACTTACCAAAGGTACTGCTTGATGACAGCTTGAATTTCGTGCGCCGTGTCCAGTTTGCTGCCCTAGCTACCGAACCACTTCTGCAAATTAAGGATGATCTCTTTCAGGCCTTGGCTCCCTACTCTCTTCGAATTGATGATTTGCCTACTTAGGCTCAAAGTTTTTTCACAAACATCTTGCCAAAAATGCAAAATAAACATGTGTCTCAGCTTTTTAAAGACAACTTTTCTACTCCTATCCAACTACAGTCTTTGAGAGAAGGACAGTTTGCTTTCTTCCGAGCCTGCTTCCTTCGGCTCAACGAGGAACAAAGATTCTTGGAAAGAAAGGTGATTAGCGCCTATGCTTCGCCTCATGCTTGCAAAAAAGAGCGTAAATAAATTCTGACTATTCGCGCGAACCCCAATCAACTGGTCGGTATGCAGTAACTGATGACTATTGTCTTTGGTAGTAAGGATTTGAAAGTTACTCACAATGGACTTTAATTTATCGGATTTCTCTTTGACCATCTTGCTCCAGAACTAGCCAGTAGCGCTCTTTAATTTAGAGGAGCATTTCTTTAAAATTGTCTGAAAGAACTATACTCTTCCACAAATCAACAGGAGAAATATCTCAGAATTATTGAAGGACTTCTCGATGAAAGTGAAAAATTAGGAGTAGATTCAGAGCCATCAGTAAGCGCATTATTTTTAACTCAAAGTCTGTCTCTCAGGGTTACAGATCATTTTAACGTGAATAAAGGTCGCCTGTTGATGGAGGTACCAGCCAGTCTCACTCTTCATGAATTACGTGCTCAAATTGCAAAGCACCTAAATGCTTATCCAAATGAGTTACGTCTATTGCTTGGGGACCGTTAGCTGGACCCGCGTCTCAGTGGAAGAGTTATTCATACTCTCAATCTCACCAGTGCAGATTTAATTGTAGAGAAGTGTGTTACTGTTGATAAAGTGACTCTATGCGAGACAGATGGCTCGCTCAATGAAAAATGCAAATCAGTACTGCGAGGCATGTTCAGAGAATTCAGTCAGTGTGGACTTATGAGCAAGCCACAGTGCCAGAAATATCATCAGAGGTGCGTGGGATAAGTATCTTCTCTCAGTGAGAGCAAGGTCGATAAGATCTACGACCAGTATGACACTGATAAAGATGGTTATTTGACAGAACAAGATTTTATATCCTTCTATGAATTTTCTGCAAAGGCAAGGGAAAGTGCAGTTTGGAGTAATCTTGAAACTTTCGGTATTCGTAACGATCTGTAGGATCTCAGACAACTGGAAATATAATATCCAAACCCTTAGGTACTAATTAGGCACTTGTTGTTTAATAACGGAGTTTTTATGAATCTATTGGTTAAATTAATGCAATCTAAGGACGAAAAACTGAGTTTAGTTGCATGGCAAGTGGCTAGCAGACTTCCTCTTCTGCCTCAAGAGGTCTTCTTCTCTTTGTAGTTGGATGTGTCCAAACCACTACTTTTCCGCTATTGGCTTTATGAAGTTGTGGATAGCGAGCGATGGGAATTGTTGTCAGGCGATCTATTGTAAAGATTGCTATCAGCTGATATTGAAACAGCATGCATCGGTTTGAGAGCTGCTATTCACAGTCCACATTTTGAAGTAGGCACATTCTCACGCATCATAAATAACCTCAAAAAGCTGAATGCTCAAACTTCTCTTTCTTTCCACTCACAGGTAGTGATGGATAATTCATTGAAAATATTGGAGTGGCTTCTCAGATAAAATGAAATTATTCGCTCGCACTACGCCAAACAACATTGCGACTATGACCCCATCCTCACTACTGGACTTATGGCTAAAAATCAGCATACTCGGAAAATGTATTGCGAAGCAGTGGAAAACATTGTAACTGAGTCAGCCTAAAAATACTTTTAAATATTCGAACCATTTTTCAGATTAGTTTACGGAAATTTTGAGAAATGTGACAAATCCACGCTTTCACTTTAGTATTTCGACTTATACTCACGATTATTGGAGGTACTTAAATTGCATCACGTCTTGCTACCCAAATTACAGTTGAATTGGCTTATTTTAACCCGTAGCATGATCGCCCTTTTCCTAGCTCATCGCTCTACATAAACAGGGCTTAATTCTCCTCCAGATCAGGTTGCCCAAGGTTTTCTGCGTATTATCCGAAAGCTTCTTGATCCCACCACTGTTCAAGAACATGTACCTCTTGTTCGATTCCTTTTCCAAAATAGTCTTTTCCCAGAATCAGGACAGAACAAACTGAAAAATTCAAAATCTCGCCATTAAGCTTATGAATTGCTGTACTAAATTTGCGCTGTGAAAGACTAGAAGGGAGATTGCCCCGGTTTACAGTAGTTATTTGCTGCTGGATTTAAGAGTGTTTATAAGAAAATGTCAGCAAGCAAGGCAAGTACTAGCTACGGATTTTCTTCCTATTTCTACAGTTACAACGAAGCAAGATCTTAGCTTGGCTATGCGGGTATTCGTAATTTGGGTTGCATATGCTATATGATATCAATGCTACAACAACTTTTCATGACGTAGGCGTTTCGTTATCTGGTGCTGATGGCAGATGATGGACAGCCTGAGTGCCAAGTGCGTAAGGCAGCCAAGGAGATCGATGATAATCTCTTTCATCAACTGCAAACAATGTTTGCTAACCTATAACTGACAGAAAGGCAAGATTACACTCCTGATTAGTTCTGCTTTGCTTTCAAAGACTTCTAAGGAATGCCCATTAATGTGTCAGTCCAGCAAGATGCTCAATAATTTTTAAATCTCTTCTTCGACAAGCTCGAAACAAGTCTTAAACCAACTCCCTTCCGCACCATACTTTAGGACGTTTACGGTGGCAAGACTTGCAATCGAACTATCTGCTCTAACTGCAAAGTGGTAAATTAAAGATTGTAGAATTTTTATCCGTTGTCTCTGGAAGTGAAAGGCTATCGCAGCATTGAATAATCCTTAAAAAAGTTCATCCAAGGCGAAGTGATATCTGACTATCAATGTGACGCTTGCAAGAAAAAGACAGATGTAACCAAAAGTTGTTTGCTAGCTAAAGTGCCTAATTACTTTATAATACACCTGCAGCGCATGTGCTTCAATTATGATAAGTTTGAAAATTAAAAAATAAACTCTCGATGGGAGTTTCCTATTGCTCTCAACGTATATAACTACTCACTTGATGCTCAAAAGGGACAAGGATGCCCCGAAGACTACTCTTTTACTCTTAGGGGAGTGGTGCTACACTATGGTAGTGCTGAGTTTGGGCACTATTTCAGCTATATTAAATAGACTGATGCGCGATGGATTGAGTTCAATGACGAAAGGGTGAGAGAATTTGATCCACACGATATTGAAGGGGACTGCTATGGAGGGGAACACTGGCGCAGAGAAAGTCAGAGTGCCTATCTGCTCGTCTACGAGAAAGTTAAAAAGCATCCACTTCATCTGGAATTTGATAACATCCAACAGAGAGATGACCACATTGCCAAGTTTAAATTGGATGATTCTTTGTTCAAAAAAATAACTGAACCAGAAAAGTATGGAAAATAAAAAAATGAGCCTACGTAAGATTTATCTGAAATCAACCAAAAATAATAAAAGACTTAAACTTAAGAAGGTGAGCCCCAAACCAGTGTTCAACCAGAGCTGAGTCAAGAGAAAGTAGTGCTTTAACTAGATCTATAACACATTCCTAACTACATGCCTTAACCTCTACGTGATCGCATTAGCAAAGCCAACTAATAGTTTAGTTTTACTCTCAACCTCTCCAATGACTAATTTGCCCACTTTTTGCATCGAGTGCTATCTATTGACCCGCCTGCAGACTTAAGTACAGAGTATTTGGAACTGTGCTACGAGTGTTTCCACCTGCGAACTTTGGTCGATGAGCAAGAAAATGTGACATTATCATAATGGGCTGCTAAAAGATTCAGGTAAATAATTGGAGGGCATGGATGGGAGTTTCTAAAAGCCTTTGGGCAAAACTGGGAGAGTGATATACTTTCTATCGAGAGAAGTACGCGAGTCGGTATTAAAAATTTGCTTCAATGTGTTATATCGGATATCATACGTTCTGCAGAGAAGGAAACCAATCCAATCTAAAAATAAACATTGGTTAGGAGATTCCTTTAAAAATTCACTGAAATGCTGTCAGGTGAAGTTGGAAAGAATTGGACACGCTTCCGCTAATACTTCTAAGTTTGGGGAGGATTGATTGAAGAGTCAGCAGTAGTACGGGAGTGGTGTCGAGAAGCAAGAATGGTTGAACGCTTGTTAGACTTTGTGTTGGAGGAATACTCTCCTTTTTCAAAAGGACATAAAAAATACTCTTTGCGCAATATGCACTATGGAGCTGAGCTGTAGCATCCACTTGAGGTGCTGACGCTATTGCTAAAAGAGGGTTATACTTTGAGTGACCCTGAAAAGCAGTGCATGCGTCATTATGCTTTCATCGAAAAGGTCATAAAGTTTCCCACTAGTCATTACAATCTGGTCGACTATCTTTGCAGGGGAGATAGACCTCTTTCTGAAAAGTTTGCTTATCTTTTGCTGGTAGAAACAGGTAAAGTGACTCAAAGTGATGAAATAAAGCCAATCATATCATCAGTTATACGCTTCTTATAAATTAAAGATGATTATCAATAGAATCGAGTGGATTGGCTCATTGGCTATCCTCAGTATGTGTAAAACTCTAAATCTGGCTCATACGGAGCGTTTGGCATCAATCCAGAACAGTAGGCAGTCATATTTTTCATATCACCAGTGAGGGCCTCTCCTTTGCCACAGCAGCTGGCAAAGTTCAAAAACAAAGCACAGCACGTGGCCTGTCTTCTACTATCATTATTATTGCAAATGTAGGCTGATGGCTATTTACACAACCTAGATTAATGGCCCTCACTTTACGCCTTTACTCATCCTTACACCTTCTGGTTCTAAGAATTTGTCTAAAGCTACTATGAATAGACTCGCAGATCTTTCATAGCTAAGTACTACACCGACTATGGTGACCGCCTTAAATTGTTGTGGGATGGCAGACCAGCTCGTCCTTTTATTTCTCCTCCTCGGTTCCTTATAGGTCGAACAATTTCTCGGTAAACAGTAAAATAATTGCAAGTCAGTTAAATTATTGAGGTGTAATACATTGATGTAGTTTCAAGTCTACTACCACTTAATGAGGAAAACTCTTTCTTAACTAAAAGAAACATGAAAAATTTTGCGGGAGCTCAAGATTTTAAAATTAAGCTGGGAAACTCCTACGGTGGATCAAGCTTCTTAGGCTTGGGAATTGACCGTAACCACTCAAGTGATGATTAAGAACCCCTTGTGAAGTAAAAGAGAGCCAATCCCTTTGACAAGGTTATTCAAGCTAACCTCTTCAGAAAGATAGCTATAAAAAATCCTTCATATGAGAATCTAGTAGTGGTTGCAAAGATACGTTCTCCCCATCCTACCCCTAACTTTGAGCCTGCCAATGTCGAGTTAAGCTTCGAAATTAAGGCGTAGTCTGTATTTGTCCTGACTCTTAAGAAGTTGCAACCAGAGTAACCAATTGGTGAATACACTTTGGAAATAAAAGCATTGGGTCACGCTACGAGAGAGGGATATTGGCCAAGACAAATAATTACCGAGGTACCGGAAGAACGCAATGAGGATGACAGGGATAATTCTGACAACGAGCAAGAGGAAAACAGCAATACCTGGGTCCTATGATCGCATCATAATTAAATCCATCCTATAACTAATACAAATATAACAAAATGATGCAAATGTTTTGACTTAAATAATATAAAATTTGGCACTTTGAAATGTGATACCAATCATACAATAACAATAAATTTTTGTTTTGTTATTTTCAAATGAATACTGGCGAATTTTAATTATCGAGGATATTATAAAGTTCATCCATCTTCCAGACGCCTCCTATCACCAAATTGCTCATGTTCAGCTTACCTTAACCATGCTTTAGGCCTTTATACCAAGTACCTCGAAATATATTGCCATTGGCGAAGTAGAAGGTACCTTTACCATGTTTCAGTCCTCTTTTATATCCTCCTTCGTATCTATTTCCATCTGGCCAAGTGAAGATACCTTATCCTGACATATATCCCTATTTCCATTTTCCTTTATATTGACGCTGATCTGGAAATTCAAAACTGCCCTCACCATCAAAAAGGTTTTCGATAAAGTATCCCTCATAAACTCCCGAATTCGATGCATAGTACCCATATCCTTCTTTCACTCCTTTAATAAAACCTCCTTGATACAAACAACCATTCCCAAATGTCTAACGACCATATCCATGCGGTTTATTATTCTCCCACTGCCCCTGGTACTAATAGTTATGAGATGGGTCCCAAAGACTTCCTTATCCACTGGCTTCGTTTCCTCTAATTTACCCTTCGTAAATACAACCGTTAGTGAAAATAAATCTGCCATCGCCTTCAGCTATTCCATTGCTAAAACTTCCTTGATAGTAAGAACCATCCTGATAAAAAAATTCACCTCTACCATGACATTTTTAATTAAGCCACTATCCATGATAGAATCCTGGAGGTGTTTGAAATTCATTGTAGGACTCAAATAGTACCCCTTTGGGTATCAATTAGGGTTTTAACGGACGATATGGAGTCATTTTCTCCATTTTTTTGCAAACTGTCGGTGAGAGTAGACCAACGGCAATTTTACGTAAAGCTTTCGAAGCCAAAGGAATAAATTATTTATGAGGAAAATATTCTTAATTTTTATTCAACTCCTTATCTTCACAACATTATTGCTGACCCATTTGAGTTAAATAATAAATAAATTGTGTTAAATCGCTAAATCGTCCTTTAAAAGCTAGGAGATGATGCATAGTGTGTTATCATAAATCTAAAATATTAAAATAATGGTGAATTCTATCAATCGTCTTCATAAGAAAGGGATCTATTAGTTTGAACTTGTTTGCAGACAGGGCATCTTCCATTCTTCTCCAGCCACTTCACAATGCACTCTTCGTGATAAAGATGTTTGCAGCGAAGCCGAATTACTTTTTCTTTATCTTAGAACTAACAATAGCATATAGTGCACAAATCCTTTTCTCCTGTTGTGCTATTGCATTTGTAACTGATCTTTTCCAGATTGCGTAGCTATTCCTTTGTGAGGCCTTGATTAGGTTAACTGTTTCTCGAAGCAAATGCATTGATGAGGGCAAAAAAATGGGTGAATGGATTTTAATTTATGTCACGTCTACGGGGTCCAAAATTGTTGGGTTCGTTGGGATTTCTATTGTTGTAAATAATTCTCTGGTGATAATGTCCTCTGCCATCGCTTTATTCGATGATGGTGACGCCATTGTTTCTAGTTTATGTTCTTCCCATGAAGCCAGGCATCATTTGAAAAGGACTCTGCTGAGGGCGAAGGAATTGTTAAAAGTTACCATAATGATTAAAATCTTCCTCTTCCTCAGGCTCTACATCTTCTTCAAGGTATGGTTATTACTATCCGACTGAAATGTGGCCATGCCTCATGGGACACACCTAAAGATGTTAATTCATCAGACTTCGAGGAAAAGTATTGTGGCAGGACTAGCATTACTGTTAGCGGTGCTAGCACATTTTAGGATGGGTATCCAATTCTAAGAGAGTTTGAAGATATCCACAAAAGCTGCAAGGAATTCTTTAGTTATCCTCCTCTTTCTCATTAAATATTTTTTATCTCTTTCTTAATATACTATTCTCCTTTTAGGATTTTTCTTTAGGATTATGTTTTGAAGACTCTGGTATAAGGGAAGGATTTTAAGCATATTTTGAGCTCATAAGTTGACATCTTGCTTCATGAATTAGGTAGTTATCTGCTATTATGGGTTTGCGGCAGTGTTTACAGTTTATAGTTGACGACTTTTACATTCCCAACAAGTATCACAATTATTATAAAGGGATTCTCGAAGTCAAATTAAGTATGAGCAAATAAAAAAAGTTTAACTGAACTATATATCCTGAAGAATATTTTATCAAGCATGACGAATCGAATTAAATCATGAAACACGAAATAATTCGCAGGATGAAGGAAATTAATACTGAATAGGAAATTGAAGATAAATTCTGAAATAGTTTTATTTTATTAATAAATAATTAGGCCATGAAATATATATTATTATATAGACCAAATGAGGATAGTCCTTCTCATCTTACCATTGCTAATCTTGACTTTGCAGGGTACAAGTTCATCTCCTCAAGGGTTAGACTAGAAAACCGATACTTCTATCATGAATAATGGAAGATAATTAGATAGAAAAGCTCATCTTAAGATCGAAAATAGCAATGATAGGTAAGTCATATTTGACATGCAAAATAATGTGAATAAGGCCAAATACACTATAATTTTGGTTGTTGTTCTGCTTGCTATTCTGGGAATAAAAAAATATTGCCAATCTAATTCCACTTCAAGTTTCTTCAACGATATTTATAAATAAGAGGCATATAAAACTTCTGAAGATGGATCTAATCAACCAAAATCACCCTAAATCCCAATTTTAATTAAAATCGATATTAATGATATCAAGTAGAAGTATTTGATATCCAACAGCAAGGTCATAAATCCTTTAAGTTAGAGTTGTGCTCAACATATAAATGGAAGTGAATCCCAAAACTGAGCGCAGTTGCATGATAACAAATTTAGATATAAATTATTTATAACACCAATAAATCAAGTTCGAATGCTGGAATATTGATAGTATATTTTGTGTCCAAATCGATTTCGTTCCAGAATCTCACGATTGCTCTTTAAAATGTGTTTTATTTTTATTGATTTTTTTTATTATGGACTGTCATGATCAACTTCGATGTGGGCTTTACTGGCGGTCGAATCCACCTTCATCTCCTTGTTTCCTTACTTCAATGGAGTAAACTTCTGCTAGGATGGTGACATCTCACACTCTTGGGGATACTCAGCCTAGAAGTAGATATTGGCTCGAACGGGTACAAATTTTCTTGGAGTATAAAAATGTATCTTGCTACCAAATCTATGATTGATTTCTTTCTTCAGTTCATGAGAGATATGGTTCCAAGGAACTTCTTCAGAAGGAAGTCTGAATGGTTTGGAAGTTGTGGAATGATTTTGTAACTCGTCTCTCTGCATGATATGTTTATGGGGGGAACGTTAGTTTAATTTTATAATACTGCAAAATGATTGGATAAATCAAACGACATGATTTGCATAGAGTTGCTCATGAGGTGGATCTAGTGTTTGCTTACGGCGCATCTCCTTCAGAATGTATGGGTTCTGAATGTTGTAGGGTAGAGGATTTACCATTGGATTATGCTTGTCGTCAACCCTCAGAACATTGAAATCATTTTTAATATAAGGTCCTGTTTGTGATCTTTACCTCCCAACTGGACTGGTTTTATCCAGATCTTCTTTATATTTTTGCATTTAAATAAGTTTTCTTTCCCTATCAAATTTTGCTAATTCCAACGGGGTGAACGTTCCTTTTTTGAATTATTCGCGCTGCTTCGCTTTATTTTCCATTTCCATGCTCCCTCTATTATACTTGTCGTTTATTTGATCTGCGAGACGTTAGCGATAAACCTTCTTAATCTAATCATTTCTGTGTTGTTCTTGTTAAAACCACGCCTGGCTTTTACGCCTTTCTTCCTCAATCCCGTTGCTAATTAATTTTTCCTTCTCGACCTCGCGCTCATGATAGGGAGCAACAAAATTTTTGGTCATGTCGGAATGATTGTTTGCTAGCATTTGATAATACTGCGTTTTAACTGACTTACATTCTTATAGGAAAGGTCCTTCATTTTTTAAGCCTCGATACCAAAACTAATGCGTTCATTGTAGATATTTCGTTATTTGGCTTATCTCTCTCGTTCTAATCGCTTTTGCTCGTTCTTCTGCCGTACTAAATCGTCTAGCTCTTGCTTATAGAAGTTTTTGTAGATCTGATTCTGATTTATCGGCTGATGAGAACTGTTCGATTGTGAGTATCCTGACTGTGCGCGTCTGCGTAACTGAAAATATACTGGTAGAGTTATTTCTCATAATCTAGGGAGTCGTGGCTCGTATTCATTATCTGAGAATCTGAGACAATAAATTTATATATATTACAAATATAACTATAACTTTGAGAGAAGTACTTAGTTTCAAACAATAATAATAAATAGATTAATTTTGTTTATTATGTAACTGGCACTGATGTGTACTTAAAAGAACGGATAATAATTCTTTTGCTGTCATAATTGAATTATTTAATGTTTGGTGGAATCGGAATTACTGAAGAGTCTGATCCACATGACCCAAGGTCTATTTGGACATTAATTCTTTTATTAATTATATAATTAACTCTGATTGATTTAAAAATGCATATACAATATCAATTACATACAAAAGGCATTTAAAAATGCAATTATTATGAAAAAACTTACTATCTGTCTGTATCTTTTGATATTAATATGTTACTTTAAATTCCTGATTAAATTTTGAAGCAATTTTATGGTATAATTTTTGATTAAAAATCTCTCCTGATTGAAGTAAAACAATACTGCAGTTTTCCTGAATAAAGAGATAAATTGACAGGCTTAATAAAATAAATTAAGAAGTTTAGCTGAAAATAATTGAAAGGCCTACAAGGCAAACTGTGGCCACCAATCAAAGTGGCGTAGAGAATATTACAAGCATAAGATGTGTGTCATAATTGTAGATTACACAAGGAAAACATTGACATCATTCATGCAAAGCTCTATAGACTGATTGCAATGGAAATGATAGAAGAGAATTAAAAACCTGGAACTTAAAAATATATCAATGGCACATGTGACTCAGCATTAAGTAAATTAAATTCAACTTTCAACACAAAATGCCTCGCTGATGAAGATTCTATTTTATTTTTTAATAACTTCTATCATGTACTGTCAGGAAACTTACGTCAGATTTTTAACTAGCAACATGAAGATAACTTCTTTAACAATCAGTCAAATCGATCATTTAATTTTTTGCCGATATCTAAAGATTACAAATATAGTTATGATGACTTCTTTTTTGAGGATTTCGTGTGTACAAAGGGTTAGAAATTTAAAGATATTTCGAATTTTAATTAAGCTGAAATGATTATCTGAAATCTGAAAATCCCATACAATATTATTTCATCATAATATAAAAAAGGCCGAAACATTAGCGAATGCCTTTGGATTACTCGCGCTGCTTCGCTTTATTTTCCATTTCCATGCTCCCTCTGTTCTCCTTGTCGTTTATTTGATCTGCGAGAAATAATAATAAATAGATTAATTTTGTTTATTATGTAACTGGCACTGATGTGTACTTAAAAGAACGGATAATAATTATTTTGCCGTCATAATTGAATTATTTAATGTTTGGTGGAATCGGAATTACTGAAGGATATGAACAGCTTTGGAAAGCTATCATCCGACCCCCGAGAGCTTAATATACGCTAGAAAACCTTGGTACACCCTTTTTAATGCTAGGCCCAAAAGTGTTTAAAAAAAGAAGTATGAAAATCGAGCGAACCGACGTTTAAATAGTTAACAAGGAAGGCCTAAAATTACAGTGCAGTCACTATCAACCATACGTTCGCCCAGCCCGATAACTTCCATGTGTAATCTATCTCCATGGAAACAGTAGTTCCCGATTGGAAGGGTAATTACTTATGGATATAGTCAAAGAAATGTGCATTTTCTTCTCAGTCGAGATATCACTGTCTTCACCTTCGATTTTGCTGGTTGTGGATTATCAGAGGGAGATTATATTTCTCTAGGATTTTATGAGAGAGGAGATGTTGACTGTGTCTTTAAATACTTGAGGGGAATTGGAACTGTAAGCAGTATTGGTATCTGGGGAAGAAGTATGGGAGCTGTGACCGCATTGATGTACGCTGATGAAAATCATGAAATCGGCTGTGTGGTCTGCGATTCTCCTTTCTCAAATCTTTAGAAACTGTGCAAATAGCTAGCATAAAAATATGGGGGTGGGTTGTCATTTTTTAGTGGGATTGCGCTTTCTTTTCTAAAATCCACCATCAAAGATAAGGTACCCTATCATATAGTCAGCATAATTTCAATATAGAGGATTTAGATCCTATCGGAAGACACGTCAAACAAGCCTACATATCTGCTTTCTTTATTCATGGAAAGGATGACAATTTTATAATCCCAAAACACTCTCAAGATCTATATGAAGCTTACTCTGGAGACAAAAAGATTAAAATTGTCGCAGGGTATTTATACTATCAATATAGAGATCATAACACTGATAGGCCCGAATAACTACTTGAGGAGGTGGCAACCTTTTTCTACTATGGACTCAGCGTGGCTCAGTTAGTGAAGGAGGACAAATAATATATCTAATAGCAAAAAAAATAAAAAATGGGAAGTAAATAAAAAGATAAAGAGTAGAAACACAAAGTGGAACATTTTTAATCTTATAGTTTTGGAGTTTAGGATCAATAGTAATAAATGTTGAGACAAGCAATTGCCTTATCGCTGGCTGAAAGTAATGAGAAACAAGAGAAGAAGGAATAACATAAATAGGAGGTGGCTGACAAATCAAAATGATTTTTGAGGGATTATTAGATTGCCGATCCCGTTAAATAATTACCAATATGACCATTTCATCGAAAGATCATTTTCATTCGGCATCATAACCATTTTATTATGCGTAAATATTGAAAAAAAGGAAGTTTTTATTTTTATTAAGGTCTTTTTAACTTCCATAAATAGGCATTTATTTCCTTTCACGTGTTTCTATGTTAATATTCAAGATTCACTATTCTATAATAATAATAATGACTAGCTAATTTGATGATAATTGGACATTGAACCTCGAGGTCGGGCTGGCTATGACAGCACTCTTCAGTTTGCTCTTTATGTTCTGGATCTGCGAACGAATAACTGGAGGCAGGGAGAGCAAACCAAAAAAGACCTTATAATTAAATGAGTAGTAGTTTCGAGATAATATCGAGTGTGCTAAAAAAGGCGATAGCCAAAATATCGATTCGAAAAAAGCCTACTAGCGTTTTAATGAGGAGGAATTTAACGAAGGAGTTCCAAAAAAATCAAAATGATATTAACATTTTATCTGCTGATAATTTAAAATTGGAAGTGAAATTATGGCAAGACTTCCAAGAATGCAATTAATATAACTTTAGATTATATCAATGAAACTTATACCTGATACT
>Ga0302188_10000342_pt1 | contig 40049 bp, 18 predicted proteins | sample II_Bog_E2_1_FD_198783 | JGI IMG/M metagenome (GOLD analysis project Ga0302188, IMG submission 198783) | Peat permafrost microbial communities from Stordalen Mire near Abisko, Sweden - II_Bog_E2_1 | ecosystem: Environmental > Terrestrial > Soil > Wetlands > Peat | place: Sweden: Abisko... | reverse complement strand
AATCTTTCATCAATTGTGTTCTTATCTCCAGTCAACATTTATTCCTTGGTCCTCAATTGCAATGATTATTTTAATTCCAATCATTTACGATAAATTCAAATTATAATTCATATTTATGACATTGGCCCTTAATGAGTATCCTCTACTGGGACAAACCTACACTCTGCTCAAGGAGATAGGTGAGGGGTCCTTTGGAGTAGTATACCTTGCTCAAAAAGTGGGGCAAAATGTAATTAGCTCTCAACCCATCAGCAATGAAAATATTAATGTTACAAATTTTGAGACTCAACATCAGCATAGCAACACTAATCCTAAGCCTAATTCAAATAACTATACAAAATACTATGCTTTAAAGAAGCTCAAACCTTATAACAAGAAAAAATATGGCGCTTCAGAGATACTTAAAATTGAAAATTATCTTGAGCTGAGAGTGATGAGAAACCTCAGTCACCCTAATTTGATGAATTTGCAAGAAATAGTGTAAGATAATCTGGAATACGAAACAAACCATTACTTGGTGATGGACTTTGGAATAGAGCTTATGGAGCTTATGAAACACAAAGAAATTCTACTTTCAAAAGAACAAATAAGGTGCACTATAGCACAGATTGTAGAAGGACTGGGACAGATGCATTCATTCGGGTATATGCATCGAGATGTTAAACCCAGCAATATCTACCTCTTTCCTAACGGAACCGTCAAAATTGGTGATTTTAGCATCTCGCGGGCAATTTAAACTGAAAAACAGTCAGCTAATGCTAATGTGATGCTAAGTTAGGAGGAATAAAAGAAAATCAGCTAAAAAACGATTGGTGTTACCACCCGGCAGTACCGTGCCCCTGAGATAATGTATGGCAGCAGGCACTATGACTAATCCATTGATATTTGGGGTTTAGGTTGTACATTGGCAGAGTTTTTAATCCAAGAGATGATTTTTCCAGGGACAAGCGATATAGGAATGCTTCAGCTCATATTCAATCTTATAGGAAGTCCTGTAACATATCTCTTATTTAGTCTACCCTCTGGCCTGATGCATAAAACCTGCCATATTATCTTGACTTCGGAGAAATAGTACCCACTGGTATTCGTTCGCTGTTAACTGACTGTTAGCCATAACTTGTGGATTTTATTGAAAGACTTCTGACTCTGGACCCCAAGAAGCGGCCGACTACCAAAGAATTAAAATTGCACCCTTATTTGCACGGATATGACTTGCGGCAAGCCCAATTGTAGTTAGGCAAGATAGTAAACTACCTGCAAGATAAAAAGATAAAATAAATTCTGACTTACGGAAAGATGAATTTTCATAAATGATTGTGACATTTTAATAGGTAGGATATTATCATAAATTGTAAGGATGTCATTATTTAATTTGATTTAATTGATTTTATATTAAACAATAGGTATTCTCACGCAAATTAAAAATAAGCCCTTTCATATATTTGACTGAAATGACTAATATGATATTTTGTGCGATGTATCTGCTTATATTTAATCAAAAACATGTAAATTCCAATTCAATATTTAATGATCACTTTATTATTTTACAATGAAATAAAGATTGACATCCAATGATAGTTCATGATTGCTGCTAGCAGATAAAAATATACAGCGATCATATCACTTGCAGCATCCTTTTTTTCTTCTGTTTTGCTATATCAGGTTTAGCCTTTACGTATATCGAATTGTTGCAGTTTTAATCAATTTTTCACAGATCTATGTAAACATACGTTCCACTCCCTATCCAGTTTTAGCAGAAACCAGATATGTGGGCACACCAATTGACTGCGCTAATTGATTTATTTAGTTGTCATGCACTTGGGCAGGCATATCGCACTTGTTTCCCACTATGCAGATCAGGACATCACTATCCGAGTTATTTTTGGCCTCTTGGATCCAGTAGTCCTATACTTATCTAAAGGTTGCGGGGTCTGTTTGATCGTATACGATGAATACAACCTGTGAACCTAATTTGATGCTGATATACTGCGGTAGTATGCGCTGGTAATGGTTCGAAACCTTTCCTGTCCAGCAGTGTCCCAAATCTGCAGTTTGCAGACCTTTCCCTAGATCTCAACCATTTTGAAGCGAAAATCAACTCCGATGGTGGGCAGATAGTTATCTACAAAGTTATCATCACAAAAGCGAATAAATAGAGATGATTTTCCAACCCCCTGATTGCCCACGATTACTATCTTAAAGAGATAATCCTGCTATTTGATCATTCAATTGACAAGAATATTATAAAAGATATCTCAACTATGAATATTAATTTCTCTAAAAGCTATCATTACAAAATTAATGAACGAGTAATAGTATGAAAGGCTATCCTTTATTTAATGTATTTCATAAGTTATGATAATGACGCTATCTTTTACCAAAAAAATATTAAATCTTGTAAAAGTTTCTTATAACTCATAAATCAATTTCTTATTTCTTTATGATTGATCTTTTAACAACATAATTTATACGAGCTTAAACTCTCTCGACATCGTTAATTTTTCTTTCGATTTATTTTCTCTGTCGTAGGAGTGGGGCGATATCCTCTTACAATTTATTATTAATTGAATTACAGAAAGGACAAAGAGACTGGCTAATGTGTGGTTTCTTGAGGTGTTCTTTATGTTCTGTTTCTCTTAATTTTTTCAGATTTTGGATCCCATTATTCAGTCTGAGCAAATCTTTTTCATATTACCTTCTTTCTTCGTCGGTGACCTTGATAAGGGCTTAAAATTTCCCAGATTCATAATCTATTTAACAATTATTTTACTTTTACGATATTAGTCTAATTAAGATTTTAGTTGTTGGACTAATATTTTAAGTTTTATATTTTCTTCCATCAATAACTTCTATGTCTTTTTTAATTTTAATTGGTGGCTAAACATGCAATCTATTTTATGCGAATTGAGATTAGCTGTTTTGACTTCTTATTCACACAGCTAGCAGATTTATTTTCTTTAAGCGCAAAGATGAGAGGAAAAATCATCTTTGTTGAAGGATTGCTCGCACCATTTACATTTATATACTCTTTATGGACAATTATTTTAATGATCCAACCTATCTTTATAATATGTGGTATCTTTGCACCAATCACAAGTGTTTTTTCGAAACTAACAATTGTCTAAATGATCCTTCATCTGGTAAACCTTAATATTTTGACCACATCCATTATTGGGACATTATTTTTCTCTCATTTTGCATTAATTTTCTTCATGCTATGCTAAATTTTTAATAAATAAGGATTATTCACAAAATTTACAGTTGACAGGTCTAAATTCACAATGTTGTTCATGATTTTTAATTTACTCTCGAATCATTTGCTTGTCACATGATAGGTAAATACATGCTACAATTTTTTTCGAACAAATTTTATCATGAGCTCCAACTCCTTTGATAGGTGTTGGTTAGTTACAGTATTAGCATTTAATTTTAAGTAATTCCATGAGAGCATTGTAAGTATTACTGCGTTTGACTACTTTAAAACTCGCTAAATTAAAATAAATATACGCTTTTAGCATTTAAAGATACATGCGTTAGGCTATTTTGCTCTCCACTTGTCAAGACAATCCATACAGAATGCATTATCGCAGGATTCGCAAACATAGTGTGGCATTTGCAGAAGCATAAGGCAAACTGGACATACCACGGACTGCATCAGATTTTCTGTTTTATCTCCTTCATATATAATCTGTTCTTGAGATATTCTATTAGTAAACTGAGATATTTCGTTAATCACTGAGAGTTTACTTATTTAAGATTCCTTCATGATAATTTTATATAAATATAACCTTCAATTTAAATAGTCAGAATCCCATCACAATACAAATGATATTTTTTAATGCTGAATAGCAACTGACAACAAAGGATATCAATTTCACCATCCTTATTTGGGAGGCATTCCCTTTTTATTCTTATTTCGAGGCTTATTAGGGTTTAAAAATTTGTCCAATCTGCCCCGAGTAGCCCCGTCTAAATCAACTTTTATCTTGACACTACCAGAAGGGAAATCATGACTGGGCTCATAGTTGTATATGGTATTAATATTAAAGGAAAGATTAGTATTCTCTTTTAGCCACTGCAGAACCTAGCTATGAAGCTCTATCCCATACTCAACTTATAAATTTTATTTTCCGCCTATAAGTTTGAGTCTTTCCTCAACCTATCCAATTAATTCCTTCATTCCTTGACCAGTGAGGCAGCTAATGCTTAAAGGCTAGCTTGAACTGCCTTCAGGAAGAAGGTCAATTTTGTTCCAAACTTAAAACATTCTTTACCTATAGAAAGACTCCTCAAAACCTAGCTCTTTCAATATTTTTAGTACTGAATCTTTTTGCAGCTAGTTTTGAGGATGTGAGATATCTCTCAAGTGTAGTACTAAATCAGCATGAGAAATTTCCTATAAAGTGGCCTTAAAAGCTTCGACTAATTATACAGGCAAGTTTGTAATAAACCCTATCGTATCAAGAAGGGCAATTTTTATGCCTGAAGGTAAGGTGACGCTACATAACTTAATCAATACTGGCGTGTGGTTGTATTAAGTGTTTGAAATAGCAAGTCTTTACTTGCTACCTCTTATTTCTTCATAAGGGCATTTAGGAATGCTGATTTGCCAACATTTGTATAACCTACTAGGGCCACCACAGGCAAACTGCTTCCTCGACGTTTATTCTTGTCCATTACAATGTGTCTTAATCGTGTTTCTTCCTCTATCTGCCTGCGAATACCAGCTTCTTTATCTCTAAGATTTCTGCGTTATATTTCAAGCTGAGACTCGCCTTCTCCACTCATAGTTCTCGCTGCCCGTCTCTGTTTTGCTGATATGACCTCCATAATGATTTCTTCTGCTTGCATTAAATCACCATAAAATATGTTAAGGTTGCTTGAATAGGTGGCTCCTTCTCTAACAAGTCTCGTTTTTAAATAATTTAAATAACTGAGTTAAATTTGCAATTTTGCTAATTTTGTAGTCGCTACATTAGAAGAAATTACATCTTTGAGCAAATATTTGCAGAATAATGCTGAACCGATCAAAGATTTTTATTTTGCGAAAATCTGCATTCTGGCGACGATTCACCAGTTCGGAGTTTTATTCAGTTTAAAACTAAGTTTCAGATTAACCCTCATCGTAAGATTTAAATGCCGCAGAAATGGAGATATTGTTGATGCGAGCCTAAAGAAACTTCTTAAGATTTTTAACTTGAGATGGTTTGAGTTCAGTGTTGATATAAAGACAGTCTGGTTAGTTTCTGCGGATATATTCTGCCAAAAAATGTAATTTTCCTTTGGAGAAATACGTCTTTTTAGTTATTCTCCTTGTCTTCATGAGAGAAGAATTGGCAAGAGACTATCTCAATATCTTATCCCTCCACTCCTTGTACAGATCACCCTCTGATTCACTCTCTTCCTCATCGAATATTATTCCATCATTCTAAATTGCAATATAGATTACATGCAGAACTCCATTGCCAATAGATGTACGAATGTAATCTCCGTCTCTAATTTAACTAATGTTGCCATCAACGTAAAGTTGATTGACTTTATCGTGCATGCTAAGTGGTATAATCTTTGAAGACTTGTTATCCCAGTAGGGTCCCTTTACAATGGACCACCCTAATGATTTCGCGAGACCTATAGCTTACTCAGCCAGATACTGCTCGACAACTGGTCCCTTGCTGTTTCAGGCATCTTTTACTTGGGATATGAGACTGGATGGATCATCAAGCACCGAGTTGTTCGAGCTGTAAATGCATATGCCAGTCTATATACAAGACTTGAGGCCATGATTGTTATTATTTTAATTGCGAACTAAATAGTGAATGTGGTGTTAAATTATAATTAATATAAATAGATATCATTGCCGAAAGCAAGAAAAACAGCTTAAAAAACCATCGTCCTTTTGCTATTTTCTTTTGACAGAGCGTTTGGATTACATGGATCGCTTAATTTGTTTTTCCTTCTACTCTAAAATTAGTCTTTCAATTGATTTTTGCTAAAACTATGGAATTTGTATTGTTTTTTAATTTTAGTCTTTTTCCTGGACGCACTGGATTCTCTTTTTATAGAGGTAAACTTTACCGCTATTGTTTTTTAATAAAAAATGCTCTGTTCTCAGTTCGTTATTTTCAAAGGTAAAATATTTTTGAAACACATTATTGGCTGATCCTGCTTTGGTCATGGAATACTCAAAAAACATTAAAAAATGTTTAACTCCTTCATCAAAGGCAAGCTAATCTATAAATTTTACCATAGGAGAGTTTACACTAATAGCTGCTTTGACGAACAGTTCAATTGAAAATCGAAGCATTTCGTTGTTCAAAAGGAGAAACTCGATAAGACTGATGTTGTATATACATTTGCCTATATATTGAAAAAGGATTTTTTTAATAATTTAATTTTTGTAGTAGTTTAAAAACGGTTTGGGAATTTACGTTAATTTGCAGAGGTCAAGAAGATAGATTGGTTGCTTGAAAATATTAAGAAGCTCGCTGCTGTTTTGCGACTATAGCCATTATGACGATGATATGCTCGGTCGTGTTCCAATATTTACTGAATTTTGTATGTTTTTGATATCGGATATGATTATTTCCCAAAGGAAAACAACGAAAATGGCAATTTACTTTTTCACTGCCGGGTTGAACTACCTTTTTGTTGAAAAATCAGGAAGCTAAGATATTTCTTCATTGGGAGAGAAGATATAATTAACAGAGGGAAATTCAGTCTTGAAGTCATTGAGATTGTAAGGACTTGAGACATAGAAGATCTCTTCTTCTGCGAAATTGATGGATTTAATCTCTTCCTTGTGCCAGTTGGGTATTGAAAAGCTCAACTCATTTAACTACATTACTGAATTCCTTATAATATTCGAATAGTTTGTTTTCAATAAGCGATACATAAAACGCAAAAATAATTAAAGACAATCAATAGGAATTCAATAATTTAACTATTTATTCATTTTCAAGTACGACCTAAGATAACATCCTCATAAAGATAATTGGAGGATAATTGATTGAGATAAAGATAAGCTGCCAATATTATGATTACTGATTAGTTCAGCGTTTAATCCAGCTCTATATATGTTGATGATATTATTTGAAAAGACATACCATAATCTTTAATTATATTGTGCATAAAAACGTTTCAAATTATACTCTTATTTAGTGTAATTTATCTTAATTCATCAGTATTGACCCTTAGAAAATGATTATCAATAATTCACTTTCTTCTATTGAAAATTTAAGTTTCATATTTCTTTAATAACTAATAATGAATAGAAGAATTGCAATCACTTAATTCACTAATATTGTATTTACTTATTAGCTTCTTTAATATCCTTTGTGATTTTAGGCTATTCTTTAATATTATTTTTCATAACTGTTTTGATATAAGTGAGTCTCATGACTTTGGATATATTCATTTTTAAATTACAACGCCAATGAAGATCATTATTCTCACACTTCTAGCCACAGCCATCATTGTCAATGCAAATCTAAAAACCAGAGCCCATTAATCTTAAGATCATTAGCTACTTTCAAATCAATGGGTCGGAACTTCAGACAGTGCATGTGATCAAGCATGTGGTGCAACATATGGAAAAGTTTGTGGAACTTTTACGAAAATTTGCTGCAGAGTTGATTGTGATCGTCCACATTGGTGGAGTGGATGGGGTTGCTCTGATTCAAACAACGTGATTAGTCTAAACTGCTCTGTTTTACAATCATTGACTGGTGGCTGGAGAGATAACAGCTGTGATGCCTCTTGTCTTGCTCAAAAGGGTAAAGTATGCGGAACAAATCTAAAGCAGTGCTGCAAAGATGGCTGCGATGTTGGAAGCGTTTTCACCACTTGTCTCAACAGCAACGCTATTACAACCGGACTCACATGCGTTTGATTATCATCCAATCTCAACATTAATCTTACAATTTTATTGCTTTTATTAACAAATTAATGGCTTCTTTCACTTTCTATCATTACATTTTAGATTATATCTAGTTTGCCTTAAAACTAGCAACTATGATTGATCATGCTGCTATACTTTAAAGAGAAACTTTAATTATTTGTATATAAGCCATAAACTCATATGATATATGCATGATTAACGATATTTCTTTCATAACTAATTTGATTTGACGGGGTTAATAAGTGTCTGAGTGCTTTCATAAAAGCAAGGGATCTCCTTTTCAATAAGAAAAGATAATTGACTCGAAATTTTATCCATTTAATCCTTTTAACTAAGACTACTTTAGATAATAGATAATCCTTCAATTTAAAATATATGACTAATAAATTACCAAAGATAAAAATTGATTTCTTTTAAAACGATTCATAATGTTTTCATTTTTATCTTCACTTGAATTATATTACAGTCTACTGGAACGAAAAAAGGTTAATCATCATCTGCTTCTTAGATTTTTAGCATGCTACTTTTATTGAATTTGGGATGTTAAATTAAATAAGATCGTTTAGTTTAAATAATATGAATATTGTGATTTTTGGCTTTTTGAGCATTTTTTCTATTAGGTGTAAGTTTTATTAATCTTTTGATCAAATTATAGACAAAAGATTCTTGTTTATTGAGTTGTTGCTGACTTTCTTTGTAATCGTAAATCAACAAAATACAAATTATTGCAGCAGATCAATTTTCCGATCTTATATTTCTTCTCTTGATTCTGACATAGTCCTTGCAATGCTAGAGCTGTATTTTTATTTTTTATCTATAACTGCTGTGATATATGTGGGTATGATAGCTTTGGATATATATAATTTTAAATAATACCGGAGATGAAGCTCATTATTCTTGCACTTTTTGCTACAGCAATCATTGTCAATGGCAATCTAAGCTCTAGGAAGCATTAATCCTTAAATCATTAATTGTTTTCCAATGATTGGGCTGGAGGGTCTGATAGTGCATGTGATAAATCATGTGCTGCAGCAAATGGAAAAGTTTGTGGCACGTTTGATAAGGTCTGCTGCAAAGTTGATTGTGATTCCCCGCATTGGTGGAGTGGGCAAGATTGTTCTGATCCAGACAACGTTATTACTTTAGACTGTTCTATTATTCAATCCTTGACAGGAAGCTACTGGAGTGGAGACAGTTGTGATGATTCATGCGCAGCCCTGAATGGTAAGGTCTGTGGAACCACTTTTAAGCAGTGTTGTACCGATGGATGTGACGTTGGAACTGTTACCACTACATGCCTGAACAGCAATCAAATTGAGACTGGACTACAATGTAAATGATGATAAATTCGCCCTTAATCTTATACTTATGGTTTAAATAACGCATCTTCAAATTAATACTCAATCAACATTTTCCTCAAATTTTTTATTTTCATAATTGTAAATAATTCATGTTGAACTGACTAAAAAGAGAATAGATCATGATCCTCCTTTAATTTGTCAAATTTATTCTGGCTTATCTCTTTAATTTGGCTTAGTGACAACAACATACTTAAATCCTTTCTGCGCGGAAAAATCAACTACCTCCGAAACTCGAAGTTTGCGTCAAGATAATACATCTCTTTAAATTTTCTTTTGTGATAAATTACTAAAATCGTTAATACATGTTATTAAATACATTTAAATAAAAACACTGCAAAGATTTGGATTTCAAATTCTCTCGAAGATCAAGTAAAATTATTAAAATTGGTTATATTTTCTTTGTAAAGAATGTTTGCTTTTAATATAGTCTAAGTATATTCCTCCAATATTCAATGATGCATTGATTTTTGTTTTTATCTTTAAACAATATCTCGAACTTCGAACTATTTTTTCAATTGTTTTCTTATTTTAACTACATTTGAAAATTGAAAACTGAAATCTTCAGTAAATCAATAAATTCCATCACCATTACGAATAAAATTTTAGGAGAATTCTTAATTCTCAATTAAAGAAGATTGCTTGACTTTGTTTATCTCTATATGAGTAAGTTAATTATAAATGCCAATGATTAATTGATCTATCATTTCTTTTTGGCTGCTTCATCTTTGAGTTCTTGATAATACTCAGCTTCCTCCTTCTTCAGTTTATCCATATCTTTTTCGCTGACTTCTCCGAAGTTTATATCGAAGTCGATATTGCCGAAATTGTATTCGTTCATGGCCTGCAAATTAAATTTCTTAGAGAGATCAACTTTCTTTTGGGGAACTTCTTTTTACATAATCAATTAATAACTAAAATATGTTTTTTACTATAATAATAGATCAGTAAGAAATTTTATAAGCGAATTCTATGATATTTTTACTTATTTTTTATAATTTAAGGAGGTTCTGATTTATCTAATAATAAATATGGTTTTCGAGATTTGGATTTTATTATTATCAACTTTTATAATATTTTTCAGAATCAGAGAAGGAGGCTAAAGCTATTATTGACTATTAAGATAGTAAAGAACAGTGAATTCAAGCATAATGAGGAACGCTAAATCATATTTTAAGAAAATTTCCAAGAATTTGAATTAACGACCAGTAATTTTCGAAATACCTCTGCAACAGTATTTAAACTCATTACCTCTGCAGAAGTTTATTAAAATTTCTTAGCATGGATATTGTTGAATCTAATCTCAAATTCACTTAGGTATCTCAAACTTGCATTTTTCCAATTGAAACATCCTTTTTATCAAATGTTAGCTTATCCCCTAAAATTCAGGATGATAATCTTCATAAATCCGTTAGAATTTCATAGAAAATAAGTGGAAAGTGGCAGAAAAAGGAAATAAATAGATGGCTGTGCTTCATTGTAAAATATTCTTTAGATCATCCTTATGATGATGTCCTCGTAGAGATGATTTTTAATAACTTTCAGAAAAAGATCTATCAGCAAATGGCAAAATAGATTCATTCAAGAAATGCTAATCAATGCTAACTATTTACCAAAGCTATTCTTCGATAAACTGTAAAACGTGGATAAAGCAAGCTTGTGCCTTGGGCAATGAGCAAATTGAAAAAATGTTAATAAGAAGATATTAAAAGATTGGTGAATGAATATGAATTAATATTAAACTCTAAAAGTTAGTATATGGCTTTCATTGAAAAAATGACGAGTGAACTTGTTAGAAAAGATGAAGATAATCAAGAAGAAATAAAATGATTTCTAATCTTTACTCTTTTGTAATCAATAATCAAAATTATTTAACTTTTAATTTTATAATGCAGAAAAATATCAAATTGTGCATAATTTAATTCTGTATTTATTAATATTTATTTCTTATTAATACTTTTTATGGATGCATTTTGGAAAGGTTATCCGCAAACAACAAAACAGCAAAGCCAAACTAATCTTGCAAATGAGTACTTAAAAATTATGGATAGCATTATAAGTATGATCAATAATAGAAGTATTGCTGAGATAAAATGGCCTCAAATAAACCTAATTTAATCGAAGTAATTAAGGGATCTTGTATCAAAATACAAAGAAGCAATGACAGGGTTATAAAAATTATTTAAAGAACAGAAGAAATAAATGAGAGATATTAGTTTATTAATCAAATAAAAAGAAGATGGCTTATTAGCATTTTTCAGATAATGTTTCACAGCAACCAAAAAAATTGAATCAATGAATCAGAAAGCTAATCAAATATGCTATTCATAAAACAATAAAAAGTAGTTGGTGGCTCTAATATAAAGAATGACTACAAATAAGGAAATAGTCAGATAAATTGAAAATGATTTTAGATTAAAAAAAGGAATGTAGAGTTGTACAGCCAAAGTAAAAGAGATGCTGCAATAAAATAAGATATTAAGAGACACACTGTATTTGCATGAGTACTTAATATGGCAGCTGATCAACTATGACTAAAAGCAAAGCATAATAGAAGTTCCAACCATTAATAACAGGAAAAATATTCCTTAAAAATAGCTGTAGATCCACACAAAAATATCTGAAATGAGAATGTTTATGAGATCTCTTGACTAAAAATTAAGGTAATATCGAGAAGAAAAAGTTACAAAATGGGAAGAAAGATTGGGAAAGCCAATCGACAGATTGATTACTTAACTCAAAAATAGAATTGTCATCCACAAACAAATCAACAAAGTTTTAATTAATTTGCAGAACAATAAATATGAATCTTTTGAAGCCGACATAAAAGGCTGCGATCAATAAACCTCATAAATTTTAAGAAAAATAAAAATTGAATTTTAGGCATCACCAACTAATGTAAAACCAATCTGTGATAGACTGGCAGATAAAATCAATTGTTGTAATTTTATGGGGAAACTATAAAATCAAAATGCTTTTAGGATAAATAATACAAGTGTTAAGTTAGAAAAAGTACTTGAAAATTATTAAATGTTATTGGACTTATATCAGCATTTTGTAAATCAGATTAATAGTCTGTCATTCGTGTCTTAGAAATCATCATTGAAATTGAAATAAAGGCTCAATGCATACATTTAGGATTTGCAACTATTATAGAACAAAATTAAATTATATCAGCAGCAGAATATTCCTATAACAACAGAAGCCTGGCAAAATCAGAATTCAAAATAAACAAATCTAAAAAGTAATTAGAAACTTAAATAATAGAATTAATCAAATAGAATTTAACTTTTGATGCCCAAATGGGTGAAAATATGCAAGATTATTTAATAAAGCCATTTGCCCATAAACGGAGCTGATTTTTAGACCAAATCTGGGTATTATTTGAGTAGGTTTAAAGAGATGCATTAAATAATAACAAGTTAGAAGAAAGAAAGTCTTTATTCCCCAGAATTGTTTAATACTACTAATTCACAAAAGGCATTAACCTTAAGATAATAATAATAAACTTAAGTAATCAACAATAAGCATAAATAATATGCCTAAAATAATAAGTTAATGATAGAAATCTACAATTACAAATCAACCATTCAGTCTATTCAGAAGAAGCATGAATAAGAGGTAAAAAAGAAAGAAAATTATATTGGTGAAATAATCTCAAAACTTCAATCAACAAGCAAGTAGAAATAGAAAATAGTCCGGCTATTTAACTAAAGCACAGCAAAAGTATAAAGATTGCAGAATGAACATTTTAAAAAAGAAAATGAACTTGAAAAGCTAAAAATCAGCTAACAATAAGGGAATAAAAAAATAAAATAACTCACAGATGCGTTATCAAATGTAAAATCTTAGTTTTTATAAAAAGAAAAGAGATACGAAAAAAATATACTCGAAAGCAAAAGTACAGAGGGATAACTTATAAATAGCCAATCTGAACTAAATTAAAAATTACAAAAATATAAAGCAAAAATTAGAAAACTATAGGAAAACCTAGATAATTAAAAGGAAGCAAATAACATTAAATTATCTGAAATAAGCGAAATATCCAAAACAGACAGCAACCACGAAAAACAAATTCAGTAGAATAAATTACGCGAAGCATGGTTGACTTAAAAAGTGTAGTCTTTAAAGTAGGAAAAGAACATTCAATAAAAAGAGCTTGTTTCATGTCAAAACAATTTAGCTGCTCTAATAAAGGAGCAGTAATCATTCAAATTGCAATTGTCAGAGGGATTGACTGCTTCTAAAGCACGAGCTGATGAATGGATGGTCGTATTCATGGAAAATATGAACAATTTACAGTATCGAATGAATAGCATTATGAATTCCTTGTAAGCATTGAAGGCTCAGAGATAAAATAAAAAAGGGAAGATCTAAAATTTGAAAATATTAGTGCGATAATTAAATGAAGCAAAAGAAACAGCATTGGGTGACCTTTAGAAAGAAAGATAATTGAAATAGCAATTAATTCAATAGATATTGAGAATGAAATTGCATTTGTAGGAGGAAAAAGGCATTCTGAAAGCCAAATAAATATAAATATAGAATCAAAGTCACTTAATCAATAACTTAAACAAAAAAATATAGGCATAAAAAACAGAAAATGGAGCATTCATTCAAAGGAATCAACTCCAAATTGACAATCAAAGATAATAAATTCTTGATTTAAAGGACACAATATCGCTGATCAATGCTGATAAGCAAAAGTGTATTTAAGATAAATAACTCCAAATTGACAATCAAAGACAATAAATCCTTAACTTGACAATCAAAGCACAGTCCCTTTAAACAGAAAAACAAACTTATATTTAAGATAAATAGCACTCGACTGCACACCAAAAAGATTAAATATCTCACTTGGACAGTAAAATACAATAACTATCAAAAGAAAACTAAAGTCTAAAACAAAAAATTCTCGACATGAACAAAGAGTAGTTCAGACAAGAAGTTTAAAAATGGGAAAGTTGGGTATAATTTGATAAGTAAAGTTGGGTCTGCAACAATCAACAAACTCTCACAACGGCCAAGTCTCTGATTAAAGAAATAGGCCATATCAACAACAAATCAGTAAAGGATATTGCTATCCTTTATCGATACTCCTCCTAAAATAAGTTAGAATGGAGCCATTTTATTAACAGAAACAATATTCTAATCCTTATTAAAACTGCCACCGACAAGATGATTGCAGTCTACACTTTGGCTCCACTGATGAAGCCCAACAGTTCTCAATACACTGGTGATGAGGAAAGAGCCTTTATCTTTGAATCAAGTCTTAATGGATAAAATCAATGTTTTTATGATTTGCTCTAAGGAAGAAAGGCGAACGGATGCTATGGTAATGTTGTGTCTATTGGGAAATCAGATTTAAGATTTAACTTAAAAGAAGATATTCTTTAGGGTAATTTTGGATACAATGGTACTTCTTTTGCTAGTAGAGGCAAAAAAGTATCATAGTTATTAGGCTCAATAAATAAGGAAGCAAAAATAAAAATGCTGGCTTATGAAATTTATGAAATTGTTCTTACTTAATAAAATTTGAATTTTTTTTTTACCAAGGAATAAACTTATTTTTCTTAAATATTAACTAATTACTAATCTGAAATATCCTGCTTAAAAGGAGAAATCATTAACTGTTAATCTAAATTTTATCAGGTATAATTTCATATTAAGGATATTTTAACTTAGTTAAATGAAATTTTAACAAATACTATCAGCTTTACCTCTGAACATAAAAATACTGATGACTTAAAGAAAATTGAAAATCCAATTATAATGATTAGTGGTAAAATATAAAAATTGTATAAAAAAGCTATTGAATCATCAAATGTACTGTCTAAAAATCAAATTAGAGGATATTATACTGAAATTCAGAATTAAATAATTAAATTAGAAGATAGCCTGGATTCCATATTAAGTTTGGAAGAAACCATGAACCTATTACATAGAATTAATAATAAACTCCTAAAATCTATCAATCCTAATGTCGAAGATAAATAATTAATCTTACCAGATTTTTCAATAATTAAAGAATCACCATTTGAAACAAAAGATAGTAGTATTAGTATTTTAGCTTCTCAAATATTTGAGAATTGAAGGAGTAAAGTGATTATAATTAATAAAATTCAATATGATATTAGTAATACTATTGAATTGATGAAAATTTGATTTATTAAAAGTTAAATAAACAATTTAGGACTATTTTTATTTTTATTTATTATTCATATAAACATTTGATTCATAATGCTCAAGACAATGATCTTAAACTTCGAATATATACTTTAAGCAACGGTCTCGATAATTTGCATTTTATTTCTCATATTTGTCTTAGATATTTTTTCTATCATAATATTTATTATCTTGATAATTAGTATACTACATCATTTGTATGTACGATCTGTACTGCGACCTTCGTTACGAGAGGTTCGCAGGGAGTTAAACTTGTTAATGGTCGTCACTGGAAATAGTCTTTTTCTGCGAATTACGTTGATGATAGCATCGTCCTCTCGTACAAAATTTTCCATCTCCTACTGAATAAAAGCATTGTGTTTTAGTAAATTTTGCAAGTGGTCTTGACAAAAATTGAGATCCCGCTTAAGTGTTTCGTTCGTATTAAAGAAATCTTGATTGACTTGCTTAATCTGTCCACTTCCAGCCAGCATCTATGATAGATCTTTCTCCCTCTCCGCGATAGCTTTCTCCATTTTTTCTAACTAAAGAATAATTTACTGACAACATTGCCAAGTTAATTTGCCTTCTCATTTTAAATTTTGACTAGATTGAGTTTATGCTTGGCTTCTTTTAAATTCTTTTCATTCTGGTGTTGGATTTCGATGTAGCCTTCGACTTGATTTTTTATGATTTCATGCGTATCACTAAATGTCTTCTATAAACTATCTATCTTATTCTACTTTTGATCAATATCATTACCCATACCACCATTTTCTTGCTCATAAGTCTTCAGTTTTTATTTGTACTATGAATTTCCCTCAGACAATTCATTTATGTATGCCTTTACTTCTAATATCTTACCATTCATTTATGTCAATCGACCTTCATAATCTCTAATAGTCTAAGTTAGCTTTTTGATTTAGTGAGTCATCTCTTCCTCGAGCGCCCGTAGTCGATAATGCTAGTTAAGGAGTTTCTAGTTATCGTTGTGATGAGATACTCCTTCTTTTTTCAATTTTTATATCTCTATTACCTTACTATTGAGATTCTTTCTCAGTTAATCGGCTTCTTCCTCAACCTCCTTCATCTCATAAGTAATATTTCTCATCTAGTTCCGAAGTATATCAGTATTATCTTTCAGCTACTTTATGCTTTTAAGAGTCAATTCCACTTTAAGCTTGCCTTCCTAGTCGGCTTTTACCTGATTTACTCAATCAATACCGTTTCAGAGGATAGAAGTTTTGTCTTGTCAATAAGATCCATTAAGTAATCCTCCAAAATAGCAAGTTCCTTCTACCTTCCTCGGGCCATCACTAAATCCTCCTTCAATTTCCTGATCATATTATCTCTTGGATCTACCTCGGACCTCACCGCTCTAATGGGTGACACGTTCCTCCTTGACATCATGAATCGATATAATAATTAACGAAATAATGTTAATAGTATATTCTACAAATAGCCAAATCTAATCTATCCTGGAAATAAATTGGATAATTAGCTCAATCGTGATTTAGGGACATCTGAAAATAGATCTGTACAGTGAGGATCATTTCTTTTATTTCTTGCCTGTGAAGAGGGCAACCAAAGAGATTCCTTTCACTCCAATCACTTTGAAACGGATACCCGGAATATCTCCCTTGGATTTACCCTTTTTACCAAAACCTGCGACCAAGACCTCGTCATTCTCGGACAGATAGTTGAGGCAACCATCCCATGGCACGAAAGCTGCAACTTTCTTTCCGTTTTTCTTGAGCATGACTCTGACTCCTTTTCTGACAGCGGAGTTGGGCTGTTTGGATTCCACACCGATTTTTTCGACAACTAATCCCTTGGCCATGCAGCTGCCCATGAAGGGGTTTTTGAATCTGGAGCAGAGTAATCTAGCGTTGTACTCCTTATCATTCCATTTCTGCAATCTTCGTTTGGTGGCAAGCTTTCTGCCAGCTCTGATTCCTCTTGGCTTTCCGGATCCCATACAATATATTAATTAATATTTTAATTGAATTAATATTTTTTTGCATTTGTCTGAATATTATCATTCTTAAAAGCGTTAAAATATTACAGCATTGCTAGATTGAAGTATTAAAATTATGATATATAATAATGTCTGTTAGATTAATCTTTATATCTTTTGTAGGACTCGAAATAATGTTTAAAATTAAATATTCTGCATTGTTTCGTTCCTCCTTACATTCATCAAGTCATCTGATAAATAATCGCGATTGTAATAGTCTTGATCATTCTATTTTGATGTTCAGTTCATCCAAAACGTAAAATTAAAAATTAAACTTCTCAATATCAATATAATCATTCTTTACTCCTCAACATCTGACTAACATTTAAAATTGGAATTTTTAACTCATTTTTATGCTCATCTAACTCTTCCATAAATATTTTATTAAACAATTCTTTTTAGTTTAATTTGAGTTATTTTGAATTTACTTATTTTGCAGAAATTGGCTTTACAATAGGCTTCACTTCTATCGAGTTTTATGAGAGTTATACGCGTTTATTGATCGATCGCTATGAAAATTTAGAGTTCTAAGTGTCCTTAATTCTATTATCAGTGCAGCCGATCTAAGTACCAGGCCTACTTTTATTCGATAAGATTGATTTTTTAATCTTGAATTTTGAAGAATCAGATTCGTTGGAAGAGTCTTCGTAATCTCCAACTGTGCATTTCTTTTTAAAGCAAACCTTTTTCTTTTTCTTTTGGAGGCTGGATTCAGTTTTTGTTCTACTTTTATCCCTTGATTGTTTTTTATCATTTTTTTTCTCAACAATCGAGCCTACAACATGTTGAATAAGAGTATTTAAGAGATTCCTTGTGTTTTGTGGAAATATATTGAATATTACAGAAGTAATATCTTTGTAGAAATAATTTGCAAGACCATTCTTTTATCCAGGATGTAATCGAACCAATTAGGTGAGGTCAAGTACTTTATTTTCATAAAAAAAGTAGTATCGTTTCCGTTATTGAGCATAAGCTACCCATTATTCCTTGCTTTTCTTCATTCTCAAAAATAGAAGAACAATTATAATCAATTTGCATCAGTAAAAATTAAAGAGGAGCCAACTCATTAGTATTTCAACAAAAACTGAAATATCTGAAAACTATCAGCTGATCAATCTTTCATCGTCAAATTTATAATTAGAGTCTCTCTAAATTGGAAATAGAATAATTCCTATTGGTTGTAGTAGCAGAAATTTTAAAATAATTGTCATCTAATCATAGTTAACTTAATTTTAATTTTGTAGAATATACATTATGATCAAATTCTGCATACGTAGGAACTGCTCTTTGTAATATACCTCACCCATTTGCTTGGACTTTCTCCTCCCTGCAAATTCTTCAAGGATTTTATTTGAAGACCCGAGATACAGAGGTTTGGAATTTAGAAATTAAGATTGATAGGCCCAGTTTCTTTCATTGCTTGAGGTGCTGTTCCTTGAGGCAATGTAATTTTCGTCATTATCGAATATTATTGATCGCCTGGCATTTTCCGGATATTCCATTCAACAGATGAAGAAGATTCATTATAATCTACCTTTTGGTTGCCGGGATTTTTAACCACTTATGAGTTGATGCCTGTCACTTTTTTAGGAACGTTAAACTTTACAGTAATAAAGGAGGCCATTATGTCTTTGGAAAAAGTTGATTTTAGCTGTATTACATGGAAGTTACTTTAACTGTCAAAACCAGTTTATAGGGAGATTAGGTTTCAAAGAAAGCAAACACTTTGAAGGGAGCATTGAAGTCGCTTGTCATTCTGTAGTTCATGACAATAAACTCTCCTTCAGGAGGAGTTATTTTAAGAGCCTTATTTGTTAAAAATTCGTTATGTATAACTGATTAATGAAAATTACAATCGGCGAGGATAATAGATCCAGGTGAATTGGTTTCTGCCAAAGTAAGGTCATCATTTAGGGTAAGCTTAAGAGAGGGATTACCGAGAAGATAACTTTTCATTTGGATGCAGCCATCCACTGAAGAATTAATTACATATCCTGAAGAGTTGAAGAGGATATTTATTTTTTCGTAAATATCAATGAAGATATCATTATGATTAGTTTTGCTATTGACTGACACGCTGGACGCTGACGAATTGATTGTGTTGCCACTAAAGATTGAAAAATTGAAGTTTTTCATGTCTAATAGTCCTCCCTGCTTGGTTTCTACAGCTTCACTAGCAATTAATGGTTTGATATGCGAGGTATTGGTGAGCTGCGGATGTCCAAAATCAAGGATCTCATCTAAAATCTAATAGACAAGAACAAAATTTTTGCGGATAGTCTATTAGTTTATTATTCCACAGAAATCTTTAATAATGACGACGATTCTATTGAGCAGTTCCAGGATGTAAGAAGGCGATACATTGAATCGGGTTGTTGCCACTATATAAAGTGAAGACTTTTTTAGATAGGCAAAATTAATTCCTTAAATATTAAAGATGGGCTCAATGTCTCCTTTTGAAAGTTTAACCTTACGATAGAACAGTTAGGGAGTATTTTTGATGAGGTCCGAGCGAAAATCGCGATTGATAATTGAGTCTCCTCGCGCAGAGAGGAAAAATATCTGCGATATCATATTAGGAATATTGATATTAATTGAAGGCATCAACTATTATTAGCTAATCGAATAATCTATAAATTATGAATTCACTGCCTCTATTGATATTGAAGCTTGCTGATTCCATCTTCCAATCTATTTGTATGATTTGTTAAAATATTTCCGAGATGATGAATATTGATATGAAGAAAGAAAAAAGAATCACAAATAGTTTGCAGTATGCTTATAAGGTCATTTACTGGCTTTTGCCCTAATTTACGCGAAATAGCTTTCAATGAAGCCATCTCTATCTTTAAAAATACTTTCCAAATCGAATTTGTTTTGATTAGATCGGCTTTTCCTCCCCTCAGAAAAATCCTTTCGAACCCTACTTTAATTTTGACTTTTATCTGCATCGATAACATTCTCATTAATTTTAGGCAGCCTGATCTGTTTTAATTGTGATTCACTCCTTGGCTTAACTTCTGTAATTTATGGCATCCGTAAAGGTTACGAATAGTTTTTAGCAGGTGTTTTTTGCAAAAGTAAGCGAATCTGATCCTGAATATGTTCCTCTTCTGGGCTAAGAGTCGTTTCAGAGACATATTTAAGAGGCGTAAGCTTGGGTTTGCGGGATCTCGCCGAAGTTTGAGGTGGATGATAGATCCCTTTCTCCTCGATTTTTGGAAGGGATAATTATTGTTCCAGCAGTTTCAAATTTTTGCGTTTCAAATGAGCTGCCAGCGCTTACATCACAATAAATTGGAAAATATAATTAAAAATGAAAGTCCTTTCTGTTAGCTATTTAAACAGATTATAGTCACTGACAAGGAAAACTCAGAGATTAGTCTAAATATCCAATAGCCATCATTATTGGCCTTCACGAGCACCACCTCTTCTTCTGGCCTCACGCTTAGGAGCTGACTCATCAGCTGCCTTTTCTTGCTTGGGGGCTTATTCGGTGGCAGCTGGTTTATCTTCAGTCTTCTTTTATTCTTTTTGTTCGCGAGGTTTTCTTTATCCTCTCTATTTTCCGTCAACTCTGGGTCTTCTCTTTCCACCCTTGGCATCTTTCCTGATAATTTCAGCAGCCTTGATCTCAATGTTTTCACTGATTTTGGTGGCAAAGTCATCTCCAAATCTTCTTTTAATCATTTCATGAGTCTCATTATCAATAGTCACCTAAATGATGGATATTGTACCTTATTAAGACTAATCTAAGATTCTTTGGGAACCCAATCTAGTCTTCTTTCTCTTTCTTCTTCCTGTACTTTAAGAGAAATTCCCTTGACTGGTCCGCGCTGGATACGCTTCACCAAATGAGTAGCGAATCCTGCGATTTTGTTTCTGAGACTTTTGGTTGGCACTTTTGCAACTTCAGAGAGAATCTTTTTATTGATATGGAAGTCATTAGTCAACTTCTGATAGTGTTTTTCGAGAAGAACTTTGGCTGCTCTTTTAATTGTTTTAGTTCTGACACGTCCCATTGAATGGCTGATACTTAAATATTGGAATAAATATTGATTAAATCAAAAATAATATTTAATTAATCCAAAACAAAAAGATCTGCTCATTTCGAAAATAAAACTCGAAGATAGATAAACTATAATAATGCATTCAGTCGTTCAGGTTCTTAAAATTTGTAATGAGTGCTTGAGAGATAAATAATAATTAATATTTGCCGACATTTAGATGAACACCCCTCTCAAATATAAATGTTTAGCTTTAAATGGAGTTATCCTGGAAAGTCATCCAATTACTTTCAAACCCGATCTAAAATGGAAATAAAACAGCTATTTTACCATTGATGGAAACATTATCACATTGAATTACAACGGGACCTGGACCTGCATCAGAGGAGATCAACCATTTAAAGATGGAATTCATCATTTTACTTGCAAAATGACTCAATCAAATTCCAAGAGAACAATTTTCATTGGATTTTTTTCTGAAGATTAAAAAGATAAATAAACTTCTTTAGCTAATTTCGATAGCTATAATGCCTTTTATCTTCATGATGGATCGAGCCGATCGAAGGGTATTCAGCATTTTCTGTCTATTCCAATATAGCCTGAATAAATTGTGCATACAATTTGTGATTTAAATAACCATCTAGTAACTTGGATACACGGATAAAATGGTGAAGTTCTCGCATAAGCTCACATTCTCCCTCAATTTCAAGGTAAAGGTGCAATTCCATTTATTCTATTTAACAATAAAAATGATCAAATCTAAATTATAGATAATTGATGGTCTCGTCAAGGCCGAATTGAAATTTGATTTTTAAAATCATTATGAATTAATTTAAAGCATCTATGATTCAAACTTAACAATTATTACTTAAAATTCTAATTCCTTTAGAAAAAGTTATATAATCTTTAATTGTTTGTGAAACTGATCATGCTGTATCCTCCTAAAAAACGAGCATTCTCTCCAGAAAATAAAAAAACGAAAGATCTCTCCAATCTTATGAACATTAATAGCAAATTTACAGGAAGCGGAGGAAGTAAGCTTTATTTTATGTAGATTCTTCATCTCTTGCACCAAAAAAAACTCTTTCTGTTCCCAAGCCTTCGGTCTCAGGAATATTCAAAACTGATAAGTAAAATAGCAATTGATATAGAAACCTTGGATAAGCAACACTCTTTAGGAAATATTACGACCGAGGGGATTTGCCAGTAGCTGTGAGTTTCCATAGAGCTCTACGCCAGGTATTAAAATTGCAATGCAGCTTACTTGGAAAATGGAACCTTAACACCTTGACTATCATTTGCATTTACCAATTTTCTTCGAGGGTCTTCGAGAGACTGAAGAACCATATAAGTTTTTAGCCAACCAAGGGGCAGATGAACTAATATAAAAAAGCCCAAATAAATTGCTGCCTGTCTTACCACAGCTAATAATCCCAATCAAAAGTAATAATTTTTTCATTTAGAGGCTTTGGCTACCAAAGACCATTAAATAATGTGCGCAACTCTTAAAAAAATCCAAAAGCTTGTACTTGCTGGTGAAATGATTGGTTAGGCTTTGGTTCCCTATTATAGACAAATTTTGCCTGTGTTCAACATGTTCAAGGGAAAGCGGTGTAATTTTTATATGATGAAGTGAATCTCGGGGATAAGATTGACTATGGACAGAGAAAGAACTAAAATTTATCCGACCTAATTCAGGAGACTTTATAAATATTGTAAAAGCATGGAGGATAAGATGCGTATATCAATATTAAGTACATGATTCCGACTTACGAGAGCTGCATGTTTTGATTTGGTCATTAATCTGACTTCATACTAAAGATCAAAGATAATTAATTCTAATGTTAGATCCTTTTTTGCTTTTTTTGCTCATATTCTTTGGTTATCCTTAGAATCAATTGAGGCTGGATTTTGAATTGTGTACTATTTTAATATGGTACAGCTTCGGATTTATAATTATAGTTGTATAAAATCCGAATAAATTGCATAAAATTAGGTATGTTTCCCTCCTATCTTTGACTTTTGGAAAGAGAATCAGCAAGCCATCTGTAATTAGTAATAATTGTTAAATTTTCCTGTTTTTTTTTTCATATTTTCATATTTTTGAAGTTTTGCCTAAAGAAATGGAAAAATTATAAAAAATTCAGGTGTTCTTCTTTGAGTCAGCAGCCATGAAACTTTAAAATTAAATTTAAGACTTACTACATTATTGAATAATAAAATAGTTAAGATTGAATAAAAGTACATTAAATGAACCAGTAAATTTAATAATAAATAACAATGAATAATAAATAAAGATTCAATGTTCTATGATTTCGCAGTTGTTATATCCAATCCTTTTACTGGACAAACGCAATTCGCATTCTCGATTAATTTCTTGTGCCAACTTCTTTCAGGATATTAATCAGTTTCGGCAAATCCCAGCACTACCATTTACACTTAGAAACTTAGAATAATGCTAATTATTATGTTCTTGGACTTTACAACAAAAATTCAGTAAGTACCAATGGCGTTCCGGTCGCCTTCTATGAAATTCATAGCAATTTAGATGGAGGTCGCTGCCTTGGATAAAGTTAAAGTCTGGTACAGTAATTGAGCTCAAACCTATAAAGTTTCAATTATCTTGGCATCTCACTACAAAATGGTAATGAGGAGCATACAATTTCTTTCCATTTGTTCAGAATCTTCTCATGGCTGCAATATTAGTTGAACATAGACAATGCTCAAATAATTTTTACAACTATCACTGTTCTCGGAGAGAGACACATTATGAAATATATTACACTGGTGTAGTTAACAGCAACATAAAAAGCATCCCTTAAATCAATACAAGCGGAATCAGATAGGATATTCTTCAGCATCTCACTGAACTCGACTAATGTCCAAATCATAAGAAAAACCTGTACCAACGATGGAAGGTACGGAGACTTCTCGGTCGACAATTCAAAATGAGTCCCTGGATCTATAACTTCGCGTGATCATTCATCCTCTCATCATTTAGCATATTCTACTCTGTTGAGTCTTATAGAATGTCTTATATTTATCCTTTCTATCATTGACAATAATATAGAATCATCAATTAGTTAACATTTTCACAACATCATAAAACTTCTTCCTTTTTGTTGGCCTTCTTTTACTTCACCAGTTTTTCGTAATATCCATAAATTATCGAAACTGCCAGCAAGATACCTGTTCCCGACCCAATCGCTCCCATCAAATCGGAAAATATCGAAATTAGCCCAATCAGCATGCCTCCCAAAGCCGCTGCAGTCGGGATATATTTATTGAGAACCTCGGTGGTCGTGCTTTGCTGATACCCTGAGATCATCATCCCCTAATTCTTTAATTTTTTGGCAATGTCGCGTGCAGATTCTTTAGAGATCTCCAGCCAAAATCTGAATGGTGAATCAAATACCTTGAAAAGAAGGCGCAGCTTGCCATCATAAAGATGACATACACGAGGCTGTGCACGGGTTCGGTGATAAAAGTAAGGAAGTCTCTTGGAGGTGAAATCCAGTAAGACAGTCCGCTAATAGGAATGCTTCCGCCTTCGATTTATTGCCAGTTTCCGACTATACCGATCCACCATGATCCTTTGAATCGATTGAACATCATCTTTGAGAGAATATATAGATTGGAGACCAGGGCTGACTGGAAGATCACACTGATGTTCGAAGTGTAGAATAACTTTATTGGAAATGTATTGGATACTCCACGATATTGCTTATGGACTAATTTTAACTATACTCTAAAGCCTTGCAGATAGATCACTAGGAAAAATACAAAAATAGTTGCCAGAAGATTTGATAGATTCGGACTAGAACTGCGGTAAAATGCTTGATATAGTGCTGAGCCAGAGTTTGGTTTTGTTAAAAGGAGATGAATGAGGGCTATTAGTGAGCCTTAGAATTATGTGCCGTACTCTGATTTTATGGTGATTGGACTGAGCGATCTCCAAATTATGTTTTAGGAAATATTGACTGCAATGAAGAGAGAGACTCCTGAGCCCATACCGTACCCTTTTTGCAACATTTAATCCAGCAAAATTACGATAAAGCCAGATGCAGTCAGTTGGATGATAATTAGCATTGCATTTCCCGCTCCAATGTCGGATATTGATCCGTAGGCTCCGGACCAAGTATAGGCAAAGGCCTACCCGAAGGCAAGGATCATCGCAAGCAGTTTCTGCCCTCCTTCGTAAAGTTTGGCGTCGTGGGGATTGCTCATATCGAGTTAGATGATGCGCGTTCCGATGAGCAGCTGCAAAATCCATCCGGCCGATATGACTGGGGAGAGTCCGAGTTCCATAAGAGTGCCCCTGTTGGAAGCCAGGATGACTCTCATCCAATAGAAGGGGTCGCTGCCTTCTGACCTGAGTACTCCGTAGATGGGTATCTGGCAGCAGACGAGATAGATGAAGAGGGTGATGGCGGTGTAGAGGATTTTTTATTTGTTGTTGATGAAGCGGGTGGGCTTGTCGATGGTGGGAAATATTTTGATGGCTGGTTCCAGCAAATGTAATATTTTGAATCCCATTTTATTGTTGATATCTAATTGTTATCCTTGTTATTATAGCAGAGGAGTTGACAATTTTACTAAGTAGCTCAATATATTGTATTTAATAGTTAATGAAAAATGTTCATAAAACTAATTTAAATATCAACAAAGAAATTTATTTAGCCCTTTCTTTTTTTAAATAAGAGCAAATTTAAATATTTCTATAATCAATTATGCTTGAAAAATATATATTTAATCACAATAATATATTAATTATCAGAGAAAAAAATAGGTGATAATGATTATTTTAAAAAAATGTTATAATTAAAATTATTTCTTACATTAAAATACTCTTTGCAACATTTCATAAAGTAAACACTTTATTTTGATAAATTCTTTTAAATATTTTAAACAAGCAATTTTAATTAAAAATGCACCCAAATAATATCGGAATTTAAGTTTAAAAGAGATAAATTACATCATCTTATTGTCCTGTCTTATATATATTATGTTTATAAATTTTTATTAATACTTTTTATGGATGGATATTGGAAAGGTTATCAGCAAACATCAAAACAGCAGAACCAAATTAGTATTCCAAATGAGTGCTTAAAATGTTTGGATAGCATTATCAGTATGATCAGTAATAGAAGTATTGCTGAAATAAAATGGCCTCAGATAAACCTAATTTAATCAAAGTAATTAAAGGATCTTGTATAAAAATTCAAAGAAGCAGTGACAAGCTTATAAAAATTATTTAAAGAACAAAAGAAATAAATAAACGATATTAGTTTATCAATCAAATAAAAGGAAGATGGATTACTAGCACTTCTCAGATAATGCTGGACATTATGCAAAAAAAATGAATATATAAGTCAGAAAGCTAGTCAAATATGCTATTCATAAAACAATAAAAAATAGTTGGTGGCTCTAATCTAAGGGATGACGAAAAATAAGGAAACAATCAAATAAATTGAAAATAATTTTAAAATGAAAACTGGAATGTAGAGTTGTACAGCCAAAGTAAAAGAGATGTTGCAATAAAATAAGATATTAAGAGACACACTATATTCACATGAGTACTTAATATGGCAGCTTGTCAACTATGACTAAAATCAAAGTATAATAGAAGTTCCAACCATTAATAGCAGGAAAAATATTCCTTAAAAATAGTTATAAATCTATGCAAAAATAGCTGAAATGAGAATGTTTATGAGATCTTTTGATTAAAAGTTAAGGTAATACCGTGAAGAAAAAGCTATAAAATGGGAAGAAAGATTGGGAAAGCCAATCGACAGATTGATTAATTAACTCAAAAATAGAATTGTCATTCATAAACAAATCAACAAAATTTTAATTAATTTGCAGAGCAATAAATATGAATCTTTTGAAGCCGATATAAAAGGCTGTGATCAATAAACCTCATAAATTTTAAGAAAAATAAAAATTGAATTTTAGGCATCACCAACTAATGTAAAATCAATCTGTAATAGAATGGCAGATAAAATAAAACGCTGTAATTATATGGGAAAGATTTAAAGTCAAAATATTTCTAGAATAAGCAGTACGAGCTCAAAGTTAGAAGACTTACTTTAAAATTACTAAACATTATTGGACTTATATCAGCATTTTGTAAATCAGATTAATAACCTGTCATTCGTGTCTTAAAATTCATCATTGAAATTGAAATAAAGACTCAATGCCTACATTTAAGATTTGCAACTATTATAGAACAAAATTAAACTATATCAACAGCAGAATATTCCTATCAAAACAGAAGCCTGGCAAAATCAGAGTTAAAAATAAACAAATTTAAAAAGTAATTAGAAACCTATATAATCGAATCAATCAAATAGAATTTAACTTTTGATGTCCAAATGGATAAAAATATGTAAGATTATTTAATAAAGCCATTTACCCATAAACGGAGCTGATTTTTAGACAAAATCTGGGTATTATTTGAGTAGGTTTAAAGAGATGTATTAAATCATAGCAAATCAGAAGGAAGGAAGTCTTTATTCCTCTGAACACTTTAATAATACTAATTCACAAAAGGCATTAGCCTAGAGACAATAATCTCAAATAATCAACAATTAGCATAAATAATGTGCATAAAAAAAGCAATTAACGCTAGAAATAGAGAATTATAAATCAACCATTCAGTCTACTCAGAAGAAGCATGAATAAGAAATAAAGAAGAAAGAAAACAACATTAGCGAAATAATCTTAAAGGTTCAATCAATAACCAAGTAGAAATAGAAAAATTTTCAGCTCCTTAATTAAAGCACAGCAAAATTATAAAGATTGCAGAAAGAGCATTCAAAAAAAGAAAATTAACTCGAAAAATTCAAAGTCAGCCAGCAATAAGACAATAAAAAGATGAAATAACTCACAGATGCATTATCAAAAGTAAAATCTTAGTTTGTGTAAAAAGAAAAGGGATACGAAAAAAGCATAATCGAAAGCAAAAGTGCAGAGGGATAACTTATAAACGAAAAGAATGCTCTAAATTAAAAATTACAACGATATAAAGCAAAAATTAAAAAACTATAGGAGAACATAAACAATTAAAAGGAAGCAAACAACATCAAATTATCTGAAATGAACGAAATATCCAAAATAGACAGCAAATACCAAAAATAAGTTCAGTAAAATAAGTTACGCGAAGCGTGGCTGACTTAAAAAATGTAGTCTTTAAATTAGAAAAAGGACATTCAATAAAAAGAGCTTATTTCATGCCAAAACAGTTTAGCTGTTCTAATAAAGGAACAATAATCATTCAAATCGTAATTGTCAGAGGGAGCGACAGCTTCTAAAGAGCGAGTTGATGAGTTGATGAGCTTATTCATGAAAAATATAAACAATTTACAGTCTCGAATGAATAGAATTATGAACTCCTTGGAAGCATTGAAGGCTCAGAGATAAAATAAAAAAGGGAAGATTTAAAATTTGAAAATATTAGTGCGATAATTAAATGAAGCAAAAGAAACAGCATTGGGTGACCTTTAGAAAGAAAGGTAATAGAAATAACAGCTAATTCAAGAGATATTGAGAATAAAATTGCATTTATAGGAGGAAAAAGGCATTCTGAAAGCCAAATAAATATAAATATAGAATCAAAGTCACTTAATCAATAACTTAAACAAAAAAATATAGGCATAAAAAACAGAAAATGGAGCATTCATTCAAAGTAATCAGCTCCAAATTGACAATCAAAGATAATAAATTCTTGATTTAAAGGACAAAATATCGCTGATTAATGCTGATAAACAAAAGTGTATCTAAGATAAACAACTCCAAATTGACAATCAAAGACAATAAATCCTTAACTTGACAATCAAAGCACAGTCCCTTTAAACAGAAAAACAAATTTGTATTCAAGATAAATAGCACTAGACTGCCAACCAAAAGGACTAAATATCTCACTTGGACAGTAAAATTCAATAACTATAAAAAGAAAACTAAAATCTAAAACAAAAAATCCTCGACATGAATAAAGCATAGGAAAGATAAAAACTGTAATTATAAAAATAGGAAAGTTAGGTATAATTTGATAAGTAAAGTTGGGTTTGCAAAAATCAATAAACTCTCACAACATCCAAGTCTCTGATCAAAGAAATAGGCCATATCAACAACAATTCAGTCAACGGTGTCGCTCTCCTTTATCGATATTCGCCCTAAAATAAGTTAGAATGGAACCATTTTGTCAACAGAAACAATCTTCTGATCCTCATTAAAACTGTCACCGACAAGATAATTGCTGTCTACACTTTAGCTCCACTGATGAAGCCTAACAGTCCTTAATATATTGGTGATGAAAAGTCCTTTATCTTTGAATCAGGTCTTAATGGATAAAATCAATGTTTTTATGGTTTGCTCTAAGGAAGAAAGGCTAACGGATGCTATGGCAATGCTGTGTCTATTGGGAAATCAGATTTAAGATTTAACTTAAAAGAAGATACTCTTTAGGGTAATTTCGGATACAATGGCACTTCTTTTGATAGTAAAGGCAAAAAAATATCATAGTTGCTTGGCTCAATAAATAAGGAATCAAAAGTTAAAATGCAAACTTATGAAATATTTGAAATAATTCTCTCTAAAAATATAAAAGAATCAAGGATTATAAAAAATTAGATTACTTAACATTAAAAACATTAAGTGGTTCGTGAGGAACATCATTAAAATGCATAAATAAATAAAAATGAATAAAATATACTTTTGCAATAAACGATCGATGCTTTGACAAAAAAAAGTGAATAAAAATCTAAATCTATTGATGCTTTATAAAAGAAAATGTAATAAATAACTGAGAGTTTTTAAAATAACATTAAAATAAAACAATAATAACTCGAGAAACTCAAAATGTAAGAAAATATTGCTTCATAAAATTTGTCTAAGTAAAAATAAAATAATGGTAAGATATTGCAGCAAAACAAATAATAAATTAAGAAGATATAAAAATAAAAATAAACGATGAATAAAAGAATTGTTTAAAATTAGTTTAAAATCCAAAAATTATAAAAACAACTGGAAACAGAAAAAGCCAGCATTGTTCTTCATATAAAATAAAACAATTAAAAAAATGTATAAGTATAAAAATTAAAGAAGTAAATTGATTTGCTCCAAAGATAAAATAATGAAATAAGTCTCAATTTAACCAAAAACAAATCATTAATTGATTAACTTGATCTAAAATATAAAAATCTTTAAATATCAGTTGCTCAGCAACAGAAGAAGAAACAATTGGATTAAAGTCACTCGACTTCAAGGGAGACAATTTCCAGTTCAAAATAAAATCAAGTCTCATAGAACCTTTGCGAAAGATTCCATTAAAGCCAACCAATAAATATAAAAAAATATTCGTTATTAGCCAAGCACTACAAAATTGACCCTCTTCTTGCAGCCCATATTAGCTCACTTTTTGTATATCAGCTGCTGAATGAATAATTCGCCCTAAAATTAAAATTAATCAAATTTATTGAATAGTTCCGAAGATCTCCCATCAGTAAAACTCGACTTATTTTTAAGTACGACATAAACAATTCTACCAGTTTCCATAAATACATTGATGATATGTCTAATTTAGTCCTCGTTGTAAAAACTATTAATAATGTTTACTTGGCAACTTTCTACTCAGGAAAATATACTAAAAACGAAATATTGACCAAGCCCTCACTTCTAATGACACTAACTTACGATAATGCATTCTAGTTGTACAATCCTATCACAAATCCTAATGCTCAGAGAGCATTCAGAGGGATGGTCTTCGATGACTTCTTTTTAATTTTTGGAAACGCTGAGCTGAGAATAAGAGCAAATGAAAAGATTATATTTAGTAATTTCGGCATTGGCAACTCATTCTTCAATCCTTGTGGTAAGAAAGTACACAGCTTCCTCGGATAAGGCTAAAAGAGAGAAATTTAATTTGAATCGTACGAGATATTCCAAGTGTCCTTCTTCGACGAAGAAGAGTGAAATGATCCAAACAAATAAATAATTAAATATTAATATTCTGATTAACAATTTGAATCAATACAGCATATACTATCAGTTAGTGACTCATCTATTGATAACAAGACCAAAAAGAAAGACTAATCCCAAGATCAGTTATAGTGGGAAGGGACCCAGATTGAGAACACCAAAAGCTGACATTGAAATACAAAAGTTAAATAGACTTACATAGCTTTATTTACCCACAGCGATTCTTTCTTTTTTTTCAGCATCCAGAGCCATCATAAAGAAAGGCAGCAGAGTAAGAGGTAGATGAGAATTATTCCAATAACTTTCCCATATTTTAGTTTATAGCAAATATCTTGAAGCAATTAGATAGTTCATAGTTACTATTCCCACCAACGCGTAGAGCATAGATCTGTTTCTTAAAAAATGACCCATGGCTATTAATATTAGAATGAAAATATAAATTCCTGTGTACTTGTAATGAAGAGGGTTTTCTGTATTTTAGTTAATTGCCCAAAAGACGAAAAGAGTGGATCCAAACATGCCAATAAAGCATAATAGGAGTGCTAATTACCTTCTTACAGTCTTCCACTGTTAAAATCTTTGACTAATGTTTCCACAACAATCATAGACATACATGCTCACCAAAATAAGCGAGAAAACAGTTATCCCATAAAGTAAGTTAGAGTTATAATCCCATATTTTTAAGTACCAGAGCAGAATAACACCAGAGAATTGAATAACTCGACTTTAAGCGATTTGTTCGGCATAGGCGAAATTGATTTGCTTGAGGATAAGAGCAACCATACTCGAAATTGCTAGACTAAAAAACATTGCCTGAAAAATGTGATTCAGGATTATGAAAGGGCTCTCGGCAATGATATCGCCTATACTTGACCAGAATCCAAAAATACTCTAAAATAAGGACATTTATTTATTATAATTCAAATCTCCCTGATTTCATAAGTATAATTGCATTTATAATCTCTTCTTCAGATGATGATTTCTTCACTGAACAAACATTCTATTTAGAGTCTTAATTTTCATATTTATCCATACAACTTAAATTGATAGGAAAGGATTGGTTTTTCTTATTGCTAAAAACAATTCTTTTAAGAATACAAAAAACTAGTCTTAATGCTATTCTTTCAATAAAAGATAAGCTAATGATAAGCATATGAATGCTATAATTTTGTGTTATCTTTATCATCATTTTTTGTCGCCACGGCAGGGGAAAGCGTCCTCCAATGCTTCCACAGCTTATTTAATAGAAAAATACTTGTAACGTTGATTATTTTGCCGTCACGGTAATTCTTGAGTTTGTAGTTTATGAGATTTCGCTTTCTGACGACGTCGCTCAGACCACTAGATAAGGAATAAATTACGGACGAACTCCATCAATCGAGTGTAGGAAAGCTCGGACGAGGGAGAGGCCAGCTTTTTTGGCAGCAAGTTCGTATGGCATATATTAATGATTAAATTTAATAGAATCAATACGCGAAGTTGATAATTTGATGTTAACATATAAGTGCCCAATTACTGATTAATTTTATTCTTCTAAAGGACTTCCTTTCTCGCTTTGGGACAAAAGATCACTTCTTGAGGAATAAAAACTTATTTTTTCAATTAACAATTTTAGGGTCAAGTTGATTTACTTATCAAATAAGAAAGAGCAAGGATGAGTGTGAATTAAATAGTTGTACAAACAAAATCATATTTTAACTTTGAATGCGCTTCCTTCTGTAAGTTTGCACTTTCCACCAGTGGGCTTGCTGAGAATATTTTTGCAATTGTTGCAAGCAACCACTGTCTGGGCATGACTGAACACCACAGCTGTGTCGTTGCAGCCTCCGCACTTCACGTCCATGAAATATGAGTTGGGGGCGGGAACAAGTCTTTTTAGTTTGTGAGCCTCTCTTTCGTGCTCAAGGGTTGGGTGGAGGAGGTCTCTGTCCATTTGTGGTTTCTAACTTAAGAATTATTATTAATTTAATTAGAATAATTAGAATAAATAAATCTTCGTTAGAAGAACGGTTTCTAATTCTTTATTGAGATGATATTTTTACGATAGGAAAGGCTACGATAGACTCTTATTTAACTTAAATAACTTCACCGTTTTTTTCAATATCTGGATAATTCCTAAACAGTTAAGATTACTTTTTGATTGTTGACTTATCTTTACAGTTACCACATGGAAATTATATCAATACTTGAGACTGAAATAATAACGGATAATGATTAAAATGATTCATCAAAGTGACTCATCTTTTTTTTAATAAAACATTTTTTAAAGATTTCGCCTATTTTAGCAGATTTGTGCTTGCTGAGTTAATATTATTTTTGGATTGATTATTTGGTGGAAATGTTTGAGATATTAATTAAAAAAATATTAAATTAAATTTTATAATATAAAGTTTAATGGTCAAATTAAGCATCAAGGGCTCTCAAGATCCAGTCGACGCTTCACTCCAAATGAAGGTATCAACTACAATTATTCTTAGATTAGACAGTACCTCGTTCTAGGTCGCAAATTACCCACTGAGCAATAAGCCAACCCCAAAGTCTTTGCCATCCGTCTTTTTGCCAGAAACAAAGTAATTGCCAAATCTAAATTCTGGTACCACCTCAGACGTCAACTTAAGACCAAGAGTGCTCAAGGTCAGATCCTGTCTGTAAATGAGATCTTTGAGAGAAAGCCAAACCACATCAAGACCTTCGGAATTGTTCTGAGATACGAATCCAGAACAGGCAACCACAACATGTATAAGGAGTACAGAGATGTCTCTCTCAATGGAGCCATTAGTCAGCTGCACTCCGAAATGGCAGGAAACCATCGTGCCTCTCCTGATACCATTTCTATCATCAGAACCGCAGTTCTCAATAAAAAGGAGGAGATCAGAAGACCAAGAAGCGTTCAATACAGGGACAACAATGTTAAGTTCCCAATTCTCCGAACTGCCACCAGAGCCAGCCACAAAAGATACAGATCAGTGTTCAAGGCCAACAGACCCAATACCTTTAGACAATGATCCTCAATTTGAACTAAAGTAAATATCTTTATCCTGCAAATCATTATTTTATGATTAATTATGAATAATTGATGTAATTTGATATTGAGATATTGAAACACAGAATAGAGATTAGTCGAAAAAGAATGGTCCTATATCTATATCAATTTCCTAATCAGATTCTTTTGGTCGTTCTTTCAAATGGTATTCATTTTTTGCAGATTATTTTTTAACTTAGAGATGAACTTCAGCTTTGGCAGCGATAGGAATAGTTAATGCATCAGTTTATTTAATTTTGTAGCTTAAATTATTATAGATTTACTTAGATTCGATGGAAAGAGCAGCAATATTTCTAAAAGCTTAACTGATAATAAAAGGAATGGTTGCGGCAATGGGATATCCAGCTGACAATGATAATCCAGCAATATTTCTAATTGCACTCTAGAATTTTGGTAACAATGAAGCAGGATCTAAGGCAATCAGTTCTTCTGGGAGAATAGATCCTTCATCGTAGACTTTAAAGATTTTCATACCATATTCGAAGGGTTTAATGTTTAGTTTCTTTAAAAGGGCAGCTTATGAGGCTTTTATTTTCTTTCCTTTGGTGCAAACATTAAAATCTTTAGTAATTTAAATCTGACCCTTTACGATCTTAGTTGATATGTTCAAAGCATGGAAGAAGTTGATTTGAGAAGGATCAAGACCAGTGGGTCCAGCAGGGCAAATGAAATCAATCGGAGAAATCACATCTATCCTTGCTTCAGTAGGAACTTTATTTGCTTCAATCTTTCCTTTAAGATCGAAGACGGAAGCATCACTGAAAATAAGTGATACTTTTGCTTTAGCAGTGGAGTAAGTGCTTTTAACCCAGGAACTTTACCTCCAAATTGCTGTTCAAGATATCTGAAATACTCTTAGTCGATGCCCTAAGACCTCATTTTAACGACCTTCTTGATAAGAGTCTTAATGATAATTGAGATACATTTTTAGATATGACAAGGATGCTGTTATATGCTCTTAGATCCTTTCTAATCTGTTAAATTTGATATGATCCAACGTTGGTGAACGTAGTAAGGATAATTTGCTTATGTGTACCAAAAAGTTCATAAAGGTTTTCAATAATAGTCTTTTTTTATCCTCTTGCCTATCCTCTTCCATCATTAATAAATATATAATAGATGGTTTAAAAATGAAAAAATATTATACTCCATCATTTGCCCATCTAATCCATTAAAATGATATTTTTCAAATTATTTTAGATTTTGATAAAGCAAACAATCATTTTCAACCTCCTGATAATAAATTTACCGACTTTAAATTATAAATTAATTTAATAAAAACGGGCATTTGAAATGGTTTGCTATTTGTCATCATTAATTTGCCGTTTAATTAAATATTCAAGAAAGATGATTATGGCGAATCAAATTATTTAAAAATGGTTGATTTAATCAAAAAATAGAGAACATAGAGATGCTAATCAAATATCAACGAAATCCTTGCAATCTGCGATTGCTCATTCGCTATTTTATTTATCGTCTGATTGTATGCTATTTGTCTCGGTCTATCTACTTCTCTATTTTTTTATTGCCAGATTCCTTTTATAATTATCTCTCCCCAAAAGAAAAGAAATTATGGATATTTGGTCCTCTTTTCTGTTCAAAAACCTTATCAATTTACCATTTAAATTTGGGTGTTTAATAACCCATTAACGTCTATCTATTACTGGGAGCATGTTCTCGAAGACTTTGATTCACCTCAATGTTAAGTTTAGTCTTTTTAAGTATTTATAATGATTTCTTTGCCTCCAATGTGTGGATGTGATTTGCCCTCGGTGACGGTCGATCGAGTTTTTATTTTATTTTACTCACTGATTTAGCATTTGAACTGTTGGGAACATGCAATTTCGGCTTTATTTTGATCTGAGACACTGAATTCTTCCACCGATTCATTGGTAGTATTTTAGTAATAAACTTTAATTGCTTTATCTAACTAATTAAATAATATAGCAAATATCTCAGCAATTGGGATAAATCAATATCAATGGAACTCTATTCTTATATTAGCCAGAAATTTTACTTATTAGGTGAAATTAAGTAATTTAAAAATTAAATTCGATTATTCAAAGATTATTTTTAAAATCAATTAACTGGTGTTTTACATTCAATTTTTGCAAAACCGTCTCTGAGATATCAAAACTCATAGTATCTATTAAATACTGTATTTGATTAACTCTTAGCATAATATTATTCAATTGATTTCCCGATGAATAATAGAAGTTTCCCTTTCAAAATTAAATTTTTTGAAGATAAAAAAGCATATTCAATAAATCTACTTCTTTTAAAAAGAAGAGTTTATCATTAAGGATAATATCCTCCATGACTAATCGATTTTTGATTATGGTTTAAGAACATACATATTTTATTGCAAAATGGGTAAAATCATCTAGAACTACGAATTGAAAGAACAACTCGGCGAGGGAGTTTATGCTAAGGTCTATAAGGCCGTTCATTTAGTTACCAAACAGGAGGTCGCAATTAAGGTTGTTCAAGCTGAAAAGTTTAGAGAGATACCGAAGCTATAGGAATGCACAGTCAACGAAATCAATATTTTATCAACTCTGCAAAGTTGCCCCTACATAGTCAAATACATCGATATGCTTAAAACCGCCAACAATTTTTACTTTGTGTATGAATATTGCAATGGCGGAACACTGGATAGACTCATGCAAAAAGAAGGCCCTTTTGCTGAAAAAAAGGCTTTGATTTACTTCAGACAAATTGTTGAAGCATTCAAGGTCTTGTCAAAGAGTAACATCATGCATCGAGATATTAAGCCGGACAACATTTTATTAAACAATGGAAGCATAAAAATAGCTGATTTTGGATTCTGCAAACCTCTATAAAATCCGAATGAAATGGCTGGAACAATGTTGGGATCTCCTATTTACATGGCTCCAGAAGTTATTAAAGGTTAAATTTATACAATTAAGGCTGATGTTTGGTCGGTCGGAGTTGTACTCTATCAAATGGTTTTTGGTAAATGTCCTTTTGAAAGTAAATCTATCTCTAAACTAATTAAAATGCTAGAAGAAGAGGATGTAATGATTCCTGATAACCCAAAAATTTCACCAACTTTAGATAAACTTTTCAGACGTATTCTGGTCAAAAATTACAACAATCGGCTTGATTGGAAGGAAATGTTTTAGTACACCATCACTGAAACAGGAGAAATTTACCCTCCTGGAGTCATTCCTGGTTCAAATCCTCAATTTGGATTAAAACAATCAATTCGTACCTCAAATTACGGACCGAACACTTTAAACTTCACCAATAACAATGGTCGTTATTCGAGTAATCCAAATATAAACTATTTCCCCAATTCCAACAACCCTATCAATGATTCAATGAAGAGTTTACCAGTTTCTCCCAAACTAAACAAAGAAAGCTAAAAGGATGAAGATGTAAGACAGTATCTAATGAAAAAGAAACCTCCATCATCTCCAACTAAAAATTTGGATTAAAAAGGATAGATTATGACAAATAACACAAGCATAAGTTATGGCCAAAACAACAATCTTTTAAAAAACTAGCAATATGCTAAAAATGATAGAAATAATCGCTTTTAGCTACTTCTTAAAAATCATTCAAAGTGCTCAATTCTTAATCAAATGATCCTAGATATGTTCAAGTTCGAACAATAACGGAGTGTCTACATTGCATATTATGTTTTCAAAAATATTGAGAAGGAAATAACATCACTTTTTGAAAGTCTTAAAAAAGAGTCCGTTGAATCGAGTACACAAGATGCTTTTCGTTAGTTTAAGGCAGCAGTGGAAAAGTAAATGGAAAGCGTGAAGTCCAACATCTATTTGATTAGAGAATGTGTTGATGAAGATGGATAATTCAAAACAAATGATCTATAAGCAAGGAGATCTGAGATAATTCGCAGTTACTTGTAGAGTATTAAACTAGGAAGAGAGTAAGAGTTAATATTGATTTTGCAGATAATAGCTTACTTATAAGAATCAATTTTAATAAAGAAGGATGCCTATTAAAAATTGACCAAAGACCATCTTGTAAAGCAACTAAAGGGTAAATTTAGCAAGTATAACATCACTAGAGACTTTAGTTGATCGTATCTATTAACTTGCTTAAGCATTTTAATATTAATCTTATCAATGTATTAGATAACTTCATATTAAAATAACTATATTCATCTCATTGATTCAATACAAGGATATTTACAGTATATATATTATAGATCATCATACTCAATTTATCACAGAATCAGCAGCTATAAAAACTGCTCACCTTCTGCCTGCATTTCAGCTAGTGGGTCGATGAAGCCTTAACTGCAGGGACTAATTTCATTTGGAGTGGACTTTTACCCATCAAGCCATCCCCATTTTTGCTCTATCCCAGCTAAGAGAGTTGACCAATTTAGAAGTTATTCATTGCATTCCACTTCGTTTACTCTCATATCAGATATGATTGGCTAAGTATCTCCGCAACCATAATTTACCATTCTGAGTTCTTTTAAAATGTTGATGAAATTACCATGTTTTTTCTCCATTTTTTGATGATGACTTCGACATTGTTAAGCTTCTCTCGTTTGAACGAATTTTTCCATTGTTTTGAAGATTTTGTCAGTTCTTCTAAGATATTTATTGAGAAAATGGCTGCAATGTAACTCAAGGAACCAATGATATCTTTTGCTTTCTGAAGAGCACCAATGTCCGGTTTGCCTTCCTTCGATATTCGTTTTACTGTTTTTTCGTGTTTTTTTTGCTTTTTGATCGCTATTTGTTTGGAAAGGCGATTTATTTTCCTTATATCTGCGATTTTCAGAAGAAGCATTGGATGTGATGAAAGCTTTTTATTGCTCAAAGAGGTCATTAAGAAAGTCATCACATGAGGGTTTTCTCTACACACATCCTTGGAGCAAATGGAAGGGATTTGGATCAGCTTCCACATTAAAGTAATCACACTATAAGTCACCCGTGTTCATATAATACTCACTTACATCATACATTCAATATTGGGAGAATTAATAGTATATTACGATCATAAAGAAATGGTTTTAGATTTTCTTCGATTGGAGAGGGGTAATCTTTGCCCTCCAATGCTTTTTGAGTCATAAAAACCCGTATTTTTCTAATCTTTTGAAAGGTATAATCAATTTTATGGAAAGTATCATAAAAGTAAAAAAATATGGTTTAAAATGTTTCCGAAGACAAAAATACAGCCATTGACACTGTTTGTGAGCCCTATTTCGTTTTTTGTTAATTTTGCTTTATAAATTCTTTTCTGGAAGCGATAATCATAAAATATAAAAATAATCAGGATATTTTCAGGTTTAAGTTTTAGGATTAAGCGTTTAAAAAATCATGAAACTAATTTGTTGACTTTTTACAGTCTTTTTTATTGAATTTTTTCCAAATTATAATCAGGTATTAAAATATTGAAACTCTTCGTAGTTTAGGAAAAGATGATGAAAATGTTATGTTAAGTAAACTAAGCAAATGAATCAAGCCCCCTCCTACTTTAATAAAATCATTATGGAGTATTGATCAATAAAATTGCTATTGAAAATTTACATATTGTTGTAATAATAAATTGATTTTTGTGTTGAATACAGGGGTTG
>Ga0302188_10000341_pt1 | contig 40084 bp, 64 predicted proteins | sample II_Bog_E2_1_FD_198783 | JGI IMG/M metagenome (GOLD analysis project Ga0302188, IMG submission 198783) | Peat permafrost microbial communities from Stordalen Mire near Abisko, Sweden - II_Bog_E2_1 | ecosystem: Environmental > Terrestrial > Soil > Wetlands > Peat | place: Sweden: Abisko... | reverse complement strand
GACCATTGGAAAACATAATTTCAAATCAGAAGACTAATGATTAGATTTCCAGCTACTACGGCCTTCCATAGACGCTATAATAATAAATCCTATTATAAAAACAAATGCCCAAAACTCATTCATCATACTATTTATCCTTATTTAGTCTCGCTTCTTATTCTCTTCCAATACACAAAGCCTACCGTGGAAATCCTTCATCTCCTGATACGTCTCTCTATGTATCGATGAGATAAGATCTTCCAACCTCCTGGTGTCATCCCTAGCTTCTGACCTACTCCATAAGAACAGTCCCGAGATCGTGATCGATATAACTATAAGCTCAAGGATTTGAACCCTGATTTGACCCTTATATTCGTCTTTCACCTCTGCACCTCAATCTTCTTTCTCTCTTCTATAGCGCAAAGCTTTCCGTGAAAGTCTTTTATCTCTTGGTATATAGCCTCAATTTGCCTATTTGCATTCTGAGCATTTGAATCGATCTTTTTATCTATGTGAAAGAAAAATCCAATCACTATTCCGAATATCGCCACAATTAGGGCAAGGTTGGCGCCCATTATAGCCAAGACAGCCTGTACAAGTGTAAATTCCATAGCTACCTCTCTTTTCTCATCACCAAATATAGCAACCCGCACCACATTAATACAAGAGCAATCTCAGCACCCACTACTACGGCCATCTTTAGCCTCCAGTTTTTTGTTTAAGAGCCTTATCTCTAGCTCAGTCATCCTTCTATACTGCCTCATTTCATTTTCCTCCACTCCAATCCAACTCTTCATGACATAAAATCCTATTCCAAGACACGAAATATTGACTAAAGACAAAATTCCAGAGAATAAAGAATCCATATCGTGGCCCTCCTTTGAGCCTAACTTCATCATATCTATGTAAATAATTTTTGACACAACTTCCTATTCGTGGTATTGTAAAGAAAAATTACCAAATAACTAATAGGAGCACGTATGGTAAAGCATCTTCAAGGTACAGCAGAATCCCTTTATGGGTTTCCTCAACCCGTTGCCAACCAATTTCCAACCCCAATCCCAGCCCGTCGGGATCCTTCGACATCTGACACTGGATACATCATTGGCCAGGTTTGGATCAACAAACTCGCTGGTACGGCATGGGCACTGGTCTCCAATAGCGGCGGCGTAGCTACATGGCTAAGCATCGGTGGGACTCTTACCCCAACCGTCGCCAACATCACAGCCACGAACTTCATCACAGCCGCCGTCACTACTGGTACCACCTTGAACAGCAATATCTGGTCTGGGACTGGGACGAACGCAGCCATCAACCTGGTCATGACGCCAAAGGGCACAGGCAACGTCACAGTGACTTCAGGAGCCGTTTCTTTGACCAATGGGAACCTTCTGTTGAACACTGTTGGGAATGGAATTCAGATTAAGGAAGGCGCTAACGCTCGCATGGGCACAACAGCAGCCATGACCGCCGGAACCATAACAGTGGTAAACACGTCTGTAACAGCGAATACGGTGATTTTCCTATCTCTTGCTACTGCGGGAGGTACAACAGGCGCTCTAAGTTCTGTTCCTACTGCTGGTGTAGGGTTTGTCATAAACTCATCTTCCGCAACCGACACATCAACAGTGAACTATCTACTCATCGAAGCACTTTAACCTTAAGGACAGGTCATGAGCTCATTAGGTGTTAGAGTATTTTACGAGGCGTTGAGGTCTATCGATTCCTCGACATTCACCGGGGTCTACCAGGCTCTTGGGACTCCTCTTCTGCACAACCCGTTTTTGATCAAGATGGTCAATGCCTCAACAGTCCCAGTGACTGTATCTGTTGATGGCGTCGTAGACCACGATATCTGCCCCGCAGTCTCGTTCTTCCTGTACGACGAGACATCTAACTCAAGCAGAGAAGGTGGGCTTACAGTGGCCAAGGGAACGCAGTTCTGGGTCAAGGGCGCAGCAGGCGTAGGAAGCGTCTACCTCGTCGTCCAATATGCAGGAGGGTAGCGTATGTCACAAGCTGGGTTAGCTAGCACGAATGGCATGCCAACGCCAACTACCTACGTAACAAATGCAGGAAATGCCGTTCCTGTTGCAAATATCCTTAATGTTCTTGGAGCAGGTGGCGTCACTACTTCTGGAGCAGGAGGAACGATAACAATAACGTCAAGTGGTGGGATAACAGGAAGTGGTCAAACCATAGGCGCTGTGACCGTTGACTTGATAACGATAAATCTAGGTGCAGTGGCAACAACTTACACAATTGAAGCGAAGATTGCGGGGTTTAATTCAGCAACTCCTGCTGGATGTGGATACAACTTGATCTGTGTCGCTAGGACGACAGGCGCCGCAGCGTCAATTGTGGGCGTTCAGGATAAGTATGTAGCAGAGGATGCTGCGTTGGTCGCTTGCGATGCAAACTTTGTCGCTTCTGGGAACACTATCATCGTACGAGCATTGGGTGTAGTCGGCCTCACAGTAAATTGGAATTCATCAACAATACAAGTAAAGGTATAGTATGCCTGGTTTTGATAATAACGTAGTCTATGCTAATAACGTGGACTTTACTGGGAATTCTACTGTTGCCGCACAGATGACGACAGATGGACAGTTACTTGTCGGTTCGACCACTGCGCCAAATATCCGAGTCGCAACTCTCACGTCTACAGACTCTTCGATAGCTATCACCAATGGACATGGTACAATCAATTTGGCCACGCCCTCTTCTATACCAACAACATTTTCGGAAGATTCAGGAACTGCTTCACCTTCTTCACACACAATCAATATTCATGGCGGAACTTCTTCTGGAGGCGCCGCCACTAACGTCAACACCATAGGGTCAGGAAGTACGGTTTCAGTTTGTCTTAATAATTCTATCTCTCAACCAAATACTAACAATACCGGCACAACCGGCATGTATTCGTTGGGTGGCAATAGTTTTATGCATAAATATGGGACTGGAAACGCATTTCTGGGGGAGGCGGCTGGTAATTTGAGTTTAACCGGGACTAGCCAAACCGGAATTGGGGCCAATGCGCTGCAAAACATAAGTAGTGGCACTCACAATACAGCAGTAGGTCAAGGCACGCTCTACACGATGACGACTGGAAACCATAATACATTTTTGGGAACAAATGCCGGCGAGTTTCTGCCGATCGGTGAACACAACATCGGAATCGGAGATTCTGCTTTATATGGAGGCGTAACATCAGATCCTTGGTATTGCACAGCTGTAGGGAACGGAAGCCAGCAGGCAATAACAACAGGTTATTCTAATACTTCTGTTGGATATGGAAGTTTATCTGGAAATACTACAGGTACAGATAATGTAGCCATAGGTAATGAATCAATACAAAACAGTACAACTTCAGGCAGTTGTGTAGGTGTTGGATCTGGTTCATTAAAAAACTGTTCTGGGAATAACCATACGGCCGTTGGAACTGGAGCTTTAACAAATTGCACAGGATCAAATGGTAACACGGCTGTGGGCTCTGCTGCTATGAATACCTGTTCTGGAAGTAGTAATACTGCTGTAGGAGATAGTGCTTTATACACATGTTCAGGAGACGACAATACTGCAATCGGAACTAGCTGTTTATCTTCTTTAACAACAGGATATAACAACACTTTCGCCGGATGGACATCAGGAGACTCATTGACAAGTGGAAGTATAAATACAGCTTTTGGGGATGAATGCTTAAATTTAATAACTACTGGATCAAACAATATAGGTGTTGGATACTATGCAGGACATTCATACACTAGTTCCGAATCAAATAATATAGCAATCTCAAATGTTGGTGTAATAGGCGAAAGTAATGTTATTAGAATCGGGTCTCAGGGTAGCGGTTCTTTTCAGCAAAACGCTTGTTACGTCGCTGGTATAGCCTCAGTTTCTGTGTCAAACAAGCAGATGGTCACCATCGATACCACCACTGGACAGCTAGGATCTCAGGCAATAAGCGGTGGTGGATTTTCATGGCAGGAAGTCACCTCAGCAACAAATCCAAATGCCCTTGTAGCTAGTAATGGTTACATAGCTAAAGGAGCTGGAGTTGTTCAATTTATTCTTCCAGCAACAGCTGCTGTAGGAGACATGTTCTGGATTGTTGGATATGGAAACCTCTGGACATTGAAGCAAAACGCTCTTCAATCCATAACATTAGGGTCGAACACATCTACTGTTGGTATTTTGGGTAGCATTACTGCCACAAATATACGAGACTGTGTAAATATAATTTGTGTAGTAGCGAATACAGAATTTCAAATAATTGATTCTATCGGAAACATTACATTTGCTTAAGGAGAATATATGCCTACAAACAATAGTTGTGATTTCGCAAATCCTGTAGGAGTTACTAATGGAGGTACAGGCGCAGCAACATTTGCTGCTGATGGGGTTCTCTATGGGAACACTACCTCAGCTATTGGGGCAACAGCAGTAGGGACAGCAGGTCAGGTGCTAACATCAAATGGGGCTGGGAACGCCCCTACATTCACAGATAGAGGGAGGTGGGTGAAACTGAGTACAGCTACCCCATCTGGCGCTGCTTCTGTTGCCTTTACATCCTTAATTTCTAGCACCTACAAAACGTATGTGTTGGTGTTTGATGATATTTTGACCGCAGCAGGGTCAAACATGGGCCTGACACTTTCTTCTGATAATGGCGTGAGTTACGTAACAACAAACTACGCTTCTGGAAACTGGTATCTATCTTACAATAGCGCTACAGTAAGTAATCAAAATTCTACTACATTGTTTCAATTGTTTACTGGTGCAGAAAATACTTATGGGACATCAGGAACAGTATGGATGTATGGATTGGGAGTGAGCAGTAAACCAAAGATTCAAGGTGATTTTTTTGTTGCTGAACCATATTGGCAAAAAATAGCTGGTATCCAGACTGCTACTGCCACATATAACGCGATCAAACTTGCATTCGATGCTGGCACTATAGCTTCTGGAACAATAACTTTATATGGACTTCTTCAATAGACAAAGGGCGAACCATGAGCAGTCAACTACCTTCGCACAACCCTACAGGCTACCTCGGCATAGCCCAGACACATCCGCCTCAGCTTCATCTTCAATACACTTTGCCCCCTGCTACTCTCCATGCCAGAAACTTTGGCATAGGAGACCTATGGGTCGACATATCAACCAACCTGATCTGGATGCTAACCCAGATGGTAAATACAGCAGGGCCTTCGGGGATCATAAACGCCACATGGACGTCGATAGCGGCAGCAGCAGGCGTTTCCATCACCCGGCTTGGAACGAACATCGGCGGTGTGATTCTCCCAGCAGCAGGGCTATGCAATATCCTAGGAGATGGGATAGCGGCTTCAGGGGTCTTGACTACGTATACATTGCCTGGGAACACGATGACCATCTCTGTTCAGTATGCAAATACTGGTGGTAATAGAGGCGTCTCAACTTATGACGCAGCATCCTTCAACGTCTCAGGAGCAGGTCTTGTAACCCTCACAGGGCTTCCTGGTTTCTCATGGAATGCCGCTCTCGCTGTACAGCCCATGACTCAGAACACTGGTTATTACACAAATGTTGTTGGAATTACTGATTTTATCTTACCAGCAGCTGCCGCTGCAGGATCTATCTTGTGGGTTCAGGGAGCTATTGCAGGTGGATGGACGATAACTGAGGGAGTCGGGCAACAAATCTTTAGCTCAAGTACAATTCATACTACGGCGACAACAGGATCATGCTCATCCATAGACCCAATGGCAGGCATAGAGCTTCTGTGTACAACAGCAAATCTTATATGGCAGGTGATAGGCAGTAAGGGAAATATAAAATATCTATGACAACATCAAATAATATTGACAATCAATGCGTTTCAAATATTGTTGGTTTTAACGAAACGTTTTCTGTATTAAATAACAATGCTGCCGCTAACCTTGGCTCAGCAGCCACGATCATTGCGTCTGTTAATGGAGCCGCCGTTGGAGACCCAGTATTTCAATCTTTGGTAAGCGGTGTTCAGACATGGAGCTTTGGAGCAGACAACTCTGATGGCGATAGATTCAAGGTCTCAAATGGAGCAACGCTGGGAACGAATGACTGTATCCAGATTAACACAGCTGGCGCCCCAGGGTCGATTAACTATCCCTTACAGCCACGTTTTTTCGCACGTCTTTCAGGAATAGTTAACAATATAACTGGTTTTGGCCCATTGTATAAAACCATTGTATTTGATAACGTAGATATTAACGTAACAAATACCGGCGGATATAGTCCATTAAATGGAATATTTACAGCTCCTGTAACTGGATCGTATTTATTTTCTTTTAATATACAGACCACAACCTGTACTACGGCATCGGAATGCAGAATTTCTCTGTTAACTCCTACTGGGCCTTATTATAAGATGATCCAACGAGCAGCTTCTGGATACATATTCTCAATGGAAAACAGTATTTTGACATATCTCACAACAGGCGATACCGCTCAAGTTCAAATTCGCATACAAGGCGAGGCTGGAGATACAGATGGAGTATTTTCAGATGGCGGGCTTTGGACCTACTTCTCAGGGATGTTTGTTGGATAAAACTTGAGCTTCAAGTCTTTCTCTATCCTCCCGTTCTTTTTTAAGCTTTTGCTCTAACTCATTGAGCCTAGAAAACATCCCCCTACGTACGTTACCGATGCTTTCTTCCAAGCCTCTGATCTCATTCCTCAACTTATCCATTTCAGATATTTCAAATAACTCAAGCTGTATTGACGCCATATTTTTACTCCTTTTTTTGAAAGGCAAGAACATGATATAGGAAAAGGAAAAAGGTTGTCAATATGTATTACCTAGAAGTTTTCCTTATCGCCGTTCTTTTATCTTCATGCACGCTTTCCATCAATATGACAGATACTCATGGAAGGGCGAGAGATGTGGGCGAGGAGTCTACACAACAAACACCAACAGTAGAAGCAGAAATCCCAATCAAAGTTTAGGAGAAGAAAAATGCCAAATATAGCAAAAGTCCTGATAGGCGTCTTGATCGCCATTTTCCTTTCGATCGTTTTGTTTATCATCCATGTAGCTAATCAACCAGATCCCCCACCTAGAGATGAGACGAATACCTTGCATCTAAAAGACCTTGAGATTAAGGCGTCGGGGCAATTAGCGAAAGACCTAGATAAATTGATTAGCTAAACCCGCCGAAGAATGGTTGAACTCCTGGCACGTCTCGGGAAAAGGAGGAATCGAACCTCCATAAGGCAAGTTAACAGCTTGCTGCATAGCCATTATGCTATTTCCCCATAGCATGAATCAAACGTGCTCTACCAGCTGAGCTAATCAGGAATATCTTTATCTGTCATCATATTCTGCACAATATGTTCTGGGAGGGTACTCAGCTTTTTCAGCGCGCTCTCGAGATCATCAAGAAAGAAACCCTTTGCGAAGTCTGAGTCGCCACCCATTGACTGTATCGCGAAGAGCATGGTAGCAGAAATGTTGGCTAGTGCTGATAAGGCTATTATACACTCTTGCCTTGCATCTGGTAACAACCCACTTGACTCTCTCATCGTCTTCACGATCGCTTCCACCAGATACTCAAATCTTTTGTTGCCGGCTTCTTCGTCTATATTCATTACATTCCTTTTAATTTTGAAAAATCCGTCTTCTTTGTCGGTTTTTTTATCTCTTCATTAATATGACAGGGTGGAAACCAAGACATTCATGTCTTGGAGGAAACCCTGCTCCTGTGTTATAACGTTTGTCGGTCTGTATTTCCCACGACATGACCTTAAACACATCGGGGATTGTAGTAAGAACCCTTGCTGCAATGGGCGAGAGAGTCTTTTGCTCGATGTAATCCGTCCAAATGTTGGATGCACAGGTTTTACCTGGATCACAATAAATTGCCGCCTCCTTGGTTGGGCATCAAAAAGCTTCCGCCTTCAGGCGAGAGTTGATTACCAGTCGCCATTTCTCGCCTCCAAGTTATTTCGATATCTCTAGCCCAAAAAGCGTTATCAGGCTTTGCACTCCGCCGGAAAACAATCGCCACATTTCTTTTGCATCTCGTCCGAATTCGATTTGCCTTCCAAATTCGGCCCCAACCAGGTTTATCAGGGCATTAAAATAAGCAATGTCATCCACTTCTCTATCATCGAGCATTGTGTCAACCCTGAAATCTATCATCTTGTGAACGATTTCTCTCTGCCGCTTATCAAGCATGTCCATGCCCACATGAAAAGGCAAGTTAAACTTGATGCAAACAAATTTGTCACTTCGAGGATTGATCTGATTTGGGTTTATAGTACTCATCTCCTGGGTCATCCATTCCGTTGGCTCCTGGGGCAAAAGGCAAAGGGATTATTCTAAAGAAAAGAATATAAGCAGAAATGAAAAGGCAAATCCTAGCCTTCATGAGATTCGTTGGGTATCTCGTTGACATCTTCCAAGGTTCCTATCTCTTCGTCTTCCTTGACTTTCTTGATGAAGTCGGCATAAGCTTTTCCTTGCGTAGTTAGAACATCGAGGAGCATGGGCTTAGCAAGGTTAAGAGAAAAAATCACGCTAAGACTACAGGCTGTAAGCGCTTCGATGATGGCGTTAATCTCAATGTTCTTATCATAAGACGTATCGCCGCACGTTGCAAGCTCATTGTTCGTGAGTTCAAGAATCTCTAGGATATAAAAGCTTTTCCTTGATCCAATAGTCTTTTCTTCAATTGTCTTTGATTCTTTTACTTCTTCCATGTTCTTAATCCTTTGATAGCCAAAAATGTGTAAATAGAGAATAACGTACCAAGAGCATATTGCTCAAGCTGAAAGTTGATCAAGGCAAAGGCGACGTCTGATACAATCCACCACCAGAATCCGTCACGCTTGCCTTTTGCATTGAGCCATGTGCCATAAAGGGCCATGGCCGTGAAGAGCCAGGTTAGAACAGGCATTCATTACTCCTAATTAAAATTCTTTGCATTTCAACTTGAACGTCACAACAGCACCGTGTTGGAAATACACTTCTGGGTCAGCACGGCACACGACGCCTTCCATTGTTTGAGGTTTCCACGAACATTGGGACAGTGGCTTGCTTTTAACGAGGTCTACTATCTGGTCCTCGGTCATCCTTCCTAAGTCAGGGACCACAGGGATGTTGAGTTTAGCTGCTGTCTCTTTAACCATCGATCGGTCAAACCAAAACTTTCCGGAGAGCACGTCAAACAGGACAAAACCAACATCCTGAACGTAGTTTCCCCCTCCGGCTTGTATTTTTGGACCGTATCCCTCGCCGTACAGCGTGATATCGTGCACATCAGCAGTTGGGAAGGCTAAATGTATCAACTCAGGGGTGAATGTGTCTTGCAAATATTTCAGGAGATGGGGTTGGATTATAGCCTCGTCAGTACGGCCGCCGAAAGAGAGCGCTCCTTGATTGTACATCACTCTTATGTTCGTTCCATCAATCTTTTCTGTTACATTCCATGTTTTCACGTTACCAAATTCAGGGCAGGCGTAGTCGCCGACGATGAAAGATTGTTTTCCTTGCTGACAATTGGGGGATTTTTTCTCCTCCTCGTCGAAATACCATCCCTGTCTTTTCCAGAGAGAGTTGATTTTAAAATATTTCATCGTAAATCTCCTTGGCGAGGAAGGCTGGGGACTTGAAGATCTCACAAGAGAGGGTGGTCCTATCGATTACCGAGATTAAACTTGGTAGTCGTTTAACATATATTCTCATAGCAAATGTTTTATGAAATATGTTCTCAATTTCTTCTTGAAACGCTATGTCTATTGATCTGAAACCATCATCAAGTTTCAAGTCGGTCTTTCCAAAAGGAGTGATGTAACAAATATAGTTATAATCATTGATGTAGTTTTTACAGAACGATCTTAAATTGCATGAAAGATTCTGTTCATGGACTGTCTGGTTAAATATACTCACCGCGTTCTCTAGATAAACAATCGGATCGTAGACAGATCTGTCACAAACAATAAGGTCGGGTTTCTTTCCTTCGGCCTCTCTTTCTCGGAGGATCTGGTTGATTACAATCCATTCCGTGGCCTTGTATGTCTGTTCGGCGTGGATAGGATAAGGGCAATCGCGAACCACCTCTCCAATGCTCTCAACCTTCTTCCCTTGCGCTCTCGCGTACTCGGCCACCGCCTTACACAGCGTCGTCTTGCCAACTCCATGCGTACCGATTATGGCGATCTTTTTCATGAATCCATTGCTCCAAGTTATGTTTGATCAAATCAGGCGAGCGATGGAGTCTTCTCCATCGCCTCAACGTCTTGATTGGCCATTCACATTTTTGTGAACAGCCTTGTTGTCTAGGCCTTCCCTCTTTTGTGAACACTCCAACAGCTCCTGAAGAAGATGAATCTTATATATATCTCTTCTTCCTCTGTCCCTGTGGACCGTGTTCGTATTTCGCACCCTACATCGCGTTTAAATTTTTCTTCAAGTTAAAAAAGTTGTTTTTTTGTCAATACTACATTACTATGAATCGGTTAAAAACACGGGAGGGATATGGAACGGCCAGAAAAAAAGATTTTTTATAAAAACAAAAAATATTGTTTAAAAAACGGATATTATATGAGAACAGAAAGACTTCACCAGACGATATGGGAAGAGTCTTTTGGCAAAATTCCTGAAGGAATGGTTATACACCACAAAAATGGAATCGGACATGATAATCGGATTGAAAACTTAGAGTGTATGACAATTCATGATCATCATGCTTTACATTTCTCAAGCGAAAAACAGCTTAAACATTTGCATTCTCAAAGGGAAAAGGCTGCTGAGGCACATAGAACTCCCGAGGCTAGAAAAAGATTTTCTGATCAAATGAAGAATATGTGGAAGAGTAAGGGATTTAATAAGTATCAATGCACGGTGTGCGGAGTGCAATACGAAAGCAGAAATAAGGCTCGTCCTAAATACTGTTCTCAGAAGTGCAGAAATTCTGCAGGATATAAAAAGTATAAGCAAAAAGTAAATTGTGTTATATGTAAAAAAGAATTTGAAACATCCAAGGGCAAACGAGCTGCTATCTTGTGCACTCGATGCCGAGCCATGGCAAGATGGGAAAAAATTCGTGAAAATAAAAAATAGGAGTGCATCGTGTGACACTTTTTCCGCAATTAAGTGATACATATTATGTTGATAATGATCACAATATTTTAAAGATGATGGATAATACTTACGCGAAGTATATCACGATCAACCAGAGTTTTTGGAGCGAAGCAGACATTTAACATTGGGTGTCTTTAAACCTCTTCTGATTGACTCGGAAATCTCTTCAGCATTCGTGCGTAGGAGATAACGAGGGGCAAGGGTAAGGCTAGCCTGAACGACTTAGCGAAGAGGGCCTTTAAAAGGGCAAGCAAAAGTCTGAGCACTATGGTGACATAGTGAGGGGATGTCGAAGAACTCCCCCGCCTCAAGTGAGGTCAGAAAAGTAACAGAATGGATAATAGATTCGTCGCGGGTGACCAAGGGCTCTATAACGATGTATATGGACAATTGCCAGCGTTTCGAAAGCGGCAATTTAATTTCAACAGAATGCGTCGAATTGTAAATATGATCTCTGGTTATCAGAGGCAGCATAGAAAGTCAACTATGGTAACGCCTGTCGAGGCTGGCGCTCAGCATACGGCTGATCAATTTACAAAGTTAATCTACCACGTCAATAGACATGGAAACGTTCTAGAGACCATCTCCGATGCATTTCAAGGCGCCGTGATCAGTGGTATGAACTTGCTATCAACTTGGATGGATTACACGCGTGACCCTGTTAATGGAGATATCGTTGTCGATAACGTATCCTATAATGGATATTTGATTGACCCATATTTTAAAAAGAAAGACTTGTCAGATTGCAACTCGTTATGGACGCGTAAGTATTTGACTCGTAACCAGTGTATGAGCCTACTTCCAGGTAGGGAAGATGAAATAAAAGGTTTATCTGGATGGGGTAACCGCGATGGCAAATTTTTTTTCATGCCGGAGTCATACAATTACGGACAACAGGATCTAATCATCTACGATGAGTTCTGGTATCTCGACACTCGTTCTCAACAGATGATCGTCGATACCGAAAGTGGGGAATGCATCGAATGGAAGGGCGAGGCTGATGACCTAAGAGAGTTCTTGTCAATGTATCCTCAGACTATTGTGACAAGGAATGAGGTGCCAACTGTTAAGCTCGCAATCGTTGTTCAAGGGAAGGTTATGTATCATGGGCCAAATCCACTTGGCATAGATTCGTATCCCTTCGTCCCTGTGTGGTGCTACTACCAGCCAGAGATCCCATACTTCCCATGGCGTGTTCAGGGTGTGTGTAGAGGCATAAGAGATGCTCAATATCTTTATAATCGTCGCGTAATTACCTCTCTAGACATATTGGAGAGCCAAATCACAAGCGGCTGGAAATACAAAGAAAACGCCCTAGTCAACCCTAAAGACGTCTTCTTGCAAGGACAGGGTCGTGGGTTAGCTATGAGGGCAGAATCCCAAATGACAGATGCTGAACAAATACTGCCTCCACAGATACCTCCAAGCTTGCTACAGCTCTCAGACATGCTTGGGAACGAGATTTCCCAGATCGCTGGTGTCAATGAAGAACTTTTAGGTTCAGCAGAGGATGATAAGGCAGGCATATTATCGCTTTTAAGGCAAGGGGCAGGATTAGTGACCCTACAACCTATCTTCGACAACCTCGACCAATCTCAGGTTCTATTAAATAAGATTCATCTTCAAATGATTCAGGCCAACTGGACTCCAGGGAAGGTCTCTAGGATAATCGACGATGAACCTGCGGAAGAATTCTACAATAGGGCTTTTTCGAAGTACGATGCGATCGTGGAAGAGGCTCCATTAACATCGACACAAAAACAACTCGCCCTACAACAATCTCTTTATCTTCGTGAGATGGGCATTCCAATCCCAACAGAATATATTATTGAGAACATGCAATTGCCCAATAAAGATAAGCTTATGGAGCAGATCAAGGCGACAGAACAGGCTCAACAGCAACAAGAGCAGATGATGGCTCAGGCCCAGATGGAAGCTGCAAGGGTCGATAATGAAACGAAGTTAGGCTTCGCGGCAGCTCAACAAGCTCAAGCTCAGGAGAGAATGGGTAAGATTAGGCTCGATGCAGCATCAGCGATTGAAAAGCTTGAGAAGAGCCAGGATGAAAAGATCGAGTCTGCTCTCAATCTGATCAAGGCCGCTAAAGAAATCAAGGGCATGGATATCTCCCATATCGCGCAAGTCTTGCAGATGGTAAACGAAACTGAGCAGATCCAGCAAGCTCAGGAACAATCTAAACATGAGATGCAGATGGCTCAGCAGGATCGACAGATGCAACAACAGGCACAAGCGCAACCGCAGGCTCAAGAGCAGCCACAGCAAGGCCCGATGATGGCGGCGTAAGTATAAAATTATCCATATCGAAAAAATGCTTGTTTTTGTACGATAAAGAATGTAAAACAAAAATATTCCTAGGAGGAATAGCGTTATGGCAAAGTCAATGAAAGAATTTGGTCGTGATAAGTCAAGTCATGCAAATATGCCCCAAGAAGTACATATGAGCGACTATCCAAAGCAAAAGACTTATGGCGAAGAGCTCGATGATACTATCACGGGGATTGATGAAACAGTTGCTCATGGCAAAGGCAAAGCCAAGAAATATCTTTCTAATCAAAAGTAGGCATGTCAAATGGTCATGATTAGGCCAGGTGGGAAACCACAAAAAGTTGCTGAACAAGTCATGAAGGGTAAGGGCGTTAAGATTCCTAAGAAGAAGAAAATGGAAAAAACCGTTCTTACGGGCCCTTACCTACAACATTGAGGAAAATTATGCGTGGTCATGGTGACGAAGCACAGGATAAAAAGCTTTTTGGCAAAATGCTGAAGAGTGCGATGCCTGGCAAAAAAGTGGCAAGCCATCTCAAGGAAGACATCAAAGAGCAGAAGATGGGCATTAAGAAAGATAAAAGTTTGATGAAGTCTGTCAAGGGATGTGGAAGAGGTCGATAGACTCACTATTTTAAAGGAAGATGGATGCTAGTCGAACCAGATAAATACGCCTACAACCGATTCGGCACCAAAGGACAGCGAGTCGGTCAGGCGGTGCTTGATATCCTCTCCAGGCCCAATCCAATCCAAACTGTCGGTGATGTTCTCGATGCTTTCGGTCCTGATTTTGCCAAGGAAATGGAAAAGACAATTGAGCAGAATCAAGGCAAGTATGAATCCCCATTTTACATATTCGTGCTTACTAAAAAAGAGTTTTGGACTGACAACGTAGTGCGAAACTGGTTTATTGCTCGGCAAACGCCACCTCATGCTTTTGATATGATGGAACAGTATTCTAATTATACCAAAACTCTTTACATCATCGATAGCCATAAAGGGAATATCAAAGCGTTATGGTCCTTGCCAGGATTCAATGATTGTATTTCAATAGCGCGAAGTCCAGGCCAATATGATCCAGAGCTTGTGAAGTGGGTCGAGGATTGCTTCAGCAGGAAACTTGATAAGGACAGGTATACATTCGATGAATGAGTGGATCAAGGTCAGTGATAAACTCCCAGAGCGAAATGACTGGGTCTTAGTCTCACATGCCAAAGATTATGCTCCTATCACGATAGCGAGACATACTGGGGATAAATGGGAATTCTTTTATAGAGATGGATATGATACATCTGGATTTTCAGTTGATGGGCCTTATTGTGGGGACGCTGTGACTCCAATTACTATTGGTCAAATCACTTGCTGGATGAAGATTCCTACATCCCCTAAAGAAGATCCCGGGATTGACTTGGGCCTTCTGGTATAGGCTGCCAGTCTAATCCTCTAGCGAAAGACCTAGATAAATTGATTAGCTAAACCCGCCGAAGAATGGTTGAACTCCTGGCACGTCTCTAAACGGTGCTGGGAGGTCATTTCCTCCCATCGCTTCGTTGTAGAGCCTGTCAAGATCCTTGTCGGTCATCCTTGACATTTCTTTGCCAAAGAAGTGGGTGTAGATAGCGTAGCGTAAGGCGTCGCAATTTTTGACCACTATGCCGTTAGCTATGAAATTTCCGTTTTTCTCAGTCGCTAAACAGTAGACATCTTCATTGTTTCTTTTTGTGATTCCCCTCACGCCAACTAAGCACGGCTCCGCATGATATTGAACAGGTTGTTGATTTTGCATACCTATTTTTCCTAAATTCTTTTTTACAATTACTGCATTGCACAGTTACGTCGTCTAGTCGTTGTGCCCGTCTCCAAGCCGATTTACATTTGTTTGAACAGAACTTAGAGTGATAAGTCAATGTAGAAAATCCCTTACTACATTGACAACAGACAACGCTAATCGGCTGACGAGTATTCCAACTATCAATACCATGAGCTACATGCCATTCTCGTCCTTCTTTCGAAGCGTGCCATTCCTTCGTGAGATGGCGATATTCTCCAGCCATCTTTCTCGCTCTTTCTCTCTTGTCGTCTGTCATATGCATGCTACCGTGTTCACGAGCCGATATCAGTTCAAGATTTGAAAGATCGTTATTGCTCTTGTTACCATCCCTATGATGTATATGAAATCCCTTAGGAACTTTCCCGTTGCAGGACTCCCAAACCACGATATGCATTCTTTTTTTTGGAGTGGTTGTGGTAATCCAATATCCTGTTCCTTTATCTAAGTAGAACTTGAATTCGTTGAAGAATTGATGCTCCATTTTATTACCTTATCTGATGGTTTTAAGTTCTGTAACATTTTATAGCCATCAGAAGTTAAGATCAAGTGATCTCCGGTAGCGGATAGTATCGAGCCATCGTCCAATTCAAGATCATAGATTTCCGCGTTTTCTCTTGTCACTGAAACAGAAGTAAAAAAGTCTTCCTGAAATATGCCCAGGGCTATGTTGAAGTTGTAAATCTTTCCAGAATTTGGAAGTTGATCAATTCTGATCGGTCCTCTTTCCGTCAGAACGAGTGTGGAACCCACGACACAAGCGTGGTCCCTGTCCTTCAATGGCTTATCCTCGCCAGTCTTCGCACATTTTGGATCCCACACATACCCCTGAATCTCTTTAATAAGAGCATCGCACTTCCTACAGATCTTGAGAGTTCCGTTAGACATGAATTTGGATACAAGCCTGATCCCATCCAGGACTTCGTTCTCAGCATCGATTAGATTCATCACGCCTTCTCTTCCAAGCTCTAACTTGAACGAAGCGGCTGACGGATCAATGTAAATGGCTTTTACTGCCCGTCCCTCAATGAAATGCTTAAGGTCATCGGCGTATTCTGAATCCGTCTTTTGACGTTGCTTGACCTTGCTATCCCAGTAATAGCAATCCTCCACCCATATGTTAGGATATTTCGACCGATTGATGCCTATTAAGACAAAGGAGCATGGGTTCGTCGTGCCATAATCGACGCCAACAATATAAAATTCTGCATTACTGGGAGGAAAGTCGATGGTATGAAGCGAAGTGTCAAAGAAATCATAAATTGCTCCTTCTGCTTGCACCCATCGACCTTCGATGAATCGCTGAAACCAAATGCCCTTGTACTGTCTCTTGAGGTAATCTCGTTCATCGTCAGTGAGCTCTGGGTTATCATCTAATGTAAACTTCCAGCTCTTGACGTCTGGGTTGTCTGTTAAAAAGTCCTTTTTGAGCCAATGGTAGGGCGAATCTGGGTTAGTGGTTGCAAAGATACGAGCGCCCTTCATCGCGCACCTACTAATGAGCATCCTAAATACACTCTCAGGGATTATTGTAGCCTCGTCTACATATGCGCCTTGGAATGTAGGCCCTCTGATCTTACTCTCAGCCCTTTCGTCATCAGCGCCAATGATGTGTATGGTCTTTTTGAATACGACCATTTCCCTTTTCCCACTCCAGTATCTGACATCGCTGCCAATCATTCTGGTGAGTTGTGGGAGGATGTTTCTTTTGAATGAATCATATGTCCTGGCGATGATGCAATATTCGCCTGGAAGCCCATAGGTGAGCTCCTTAAGCCATCTCCAGAGGCTTATATATGTCTTACCAGAACGAACAGCCCCCTCCCATATGTTGATCCTTGCATCAGAATCTGAAAGGGAAAAGAGCTGCTTGTCTGAGAGAGTTGTCACCTTAAGAAACTATCTCCAAATCTACAGGACCTAAGCCACACGCCTTCGTAGGCTTTCACGCCCTTAATTTCAGTGTGGTAAATTCGCTTGCCTTCACACCAATGATTAAATTCTCTAAAAAATGATATGCTTGACTTCTTTTTCATTCCTTTTGCACGACACCAAGTTTCATATTCTTCATAAATAAGTCTTGATTCAGTTCTGCCTGGGGTAAAAACGATACAATCATCAATAAATTTGTTTACCCATCCATGATAATAGTGTGTTTTTTTTGTTCTGTAGTTTTCCACCCCTCTTTTCAATGTTCTCGCAAAAGGCTTTCTACGCCTTTTCTCTTTCACTGTGCGGTTTTTAGGATTGGTTATATTTTCGACGAAATTGTGAACCCATTCATCATTCTCTTGCTGTCTTGACTTTACGATCCATTGATCGTTAAGAATTCTTGGCTCATTCTTAAATAGGTATTGGACCGGCTTCTGAGGCCAAAACAATCTTTTAAACTTTGCCTTGATCCATTCAAATAATTTCATAAGGGTTGTTTGGTTGTTTGATTTAGAATGGAAGTTCGTCTACTACAACAGCCCTTCCAGCGTTGGTAGGAGCCGATTTATTTAACCCAACAGTTGATAGAATTTTCTCTATATTCTTTGCAACGGAGGCAATTGTTTTAAGACTTTCAGACATCTCCTTGATGTTCCATGCCATGTATTTTTGTGACATTTCAACTGATGGCAACGGTTTTCTATCGTCTTGTTGTGCTGACATTTTGTTACTTCTTTTTTTTGATTGATTTAAGTTTTTTTTGTTCAAGACCTGCGATCTTTTTCCTCTTCTTTGCAAATGAGAAGGCAATTTTTGCCTCTCTAGCACTATCCTTAGCCATTTCTGGCGCATGCTCCTTGTGCTCTTGCTTTTCCTTCTTCAAAGCATATTCACCTTCTCTTCGAGCTAAAGTTGAATATCTTTTTTGTCTTTTGACGACACCTTTGATGTCTGATGTTCGTTTCATTTCTTCTTTCCCTTGACAGGAATCTTTGCTCCAGATTTCCTCGCTGTACTCAATGCCGCAGCGACCGCCTGGTTCTTAGGATGGCCGCTCTTGACCATCTCAGAAATATTTGACGAAATTGTTTTTTTACTTTTTCCTTTTTGAAGCGGCATCTTCTTCTCCTTTTGTTTGTGCCCTCACACCTATGCTAAAGACATCTTTTCCTATCTCACATAGGGCCGTTATCATCGAGAATTTGTCGAGCAAATTCGACAATTCTTTCCTTGTCAACGTGATCTCGAGGTAGTTCTGCCCCTCCATCACTTCGAAAATTATGTTCATCTTCTTCTAGCTCATGCATCTCATCGATTTCATCTTGATAATTATTTTTTGTAAAAGGCTTGATTCTAATAAATGTTGATGGATACGAGCTGTAGACCTTCCGAACATAGAGCGTGCAGATCTGGGCATCGTCAACGAATACTAGATCATTCATCACATCGAGGATGAACTTCGTTAGGTTGTCGACGTCAGGCCTCTTCATATGATGAATCGTCCCATTCAACATCTGGTTTCTAAGTGGTTTAGAAGTCGATTTTGGTATGGACATTCTGAATGTGATGTCGACCAATAATGGGACAGAAAATTTCTCTTCTTTGAACTGTCCCTTGATCTGCCACCTGATCTGTTCTTTTTCTTTTTTCTGGCGGTCGTAGATGATGACTTCGTTTTTATCTTGTCTCTTGAACGATCTATGCCCTGGCCTCTTCCACGCTATTGGAGGGCCATCTATCTGTATATCTATCATCTACACCTCAACATATGTTTTGCCAACACATATGTAATGGAGATTTATTTCACAACAGTTTTTTTTCTTATGTCTATTGACGATAAATACATACATGCAATATAACTGATCTGGAAAAACACAGAAGAGGTAAAGAAATGGAAGAAGACATAAAACCAGGCTACACGAGGGTGACGGAGATGCTGTCTCCTTGGAATAACTTCGACGGCATTCCGGCAGAAATACTAGAGGCTAAGAGGGTCTTAGGGACTGAAGTACACGAGCTCATTAGGATGTTTAATGAATGCATACCAGTCGTCGTCGTCTCAGGAAAAAAAGCCCCTTATTTTCAAAGTTTCCTTTCGTGGATGCTTGAAACCAAGGTTAGCGTAAGACAAAATGAGCAACGGCTATATGATGATCAGCTTATGATTACTGGGCAGATAGACGCTCTTGTTAAGTTTCCAGAGAAGGATGACTTGATCATTTTGGACTGGAAGACATCGGCATCTTATAACAAGAAGACAGGCTTGTCATGGGCGTTGCAGGGCGTTTTTTATCATTATCTTCTGACCCAAAACTCTACCTCGAATCTAAGCAATACGATTATGTTCGTTCAGCTCAGCTCGAAAGGGGAGATGCCAAAGATTAGAGAGTTTGAATACTCAACAGAGCTTATGAGAAAAGGGACAGCCGTCCTTGAGGCGTACAGATATTTTAACCCACCAACAAATGAGGGATAATATGGAGATTACAGTTAAGGTCGAATCGTTCAAGGGCAGGACTATATATAGGCCGGCCTGTGATCTATCGAAGATCATTGCTCAGATAAATGGGAAAAAGAACTTTACAATATCGATGCTCGAACGAGCTGAAATGCTTGGAGTCAAGATTAATGGAGCTTCGAGAGAGAAGAAGTGGTAGAAAAAGTCTACAGGGGCACCTGATATACCCCTGTAGATAGCGACAAGCTATAAACATCTAAACTTGGAGGTAAAGATGAGTACGCCACCTAATATATCCACGCCCACACTTTCTGACACCATGAATCTTGCTGCTCTTCAAAAGAAAGTCGAGCAGTTTCAGGAATACGCCGAGAAGCTAAAAATTTTAGTAGCAATTTATAAACGTCTTAAACATAAGAAAATCTAATCAAGGAAAAAGGAGAGATAGTATGACAAACACGATGATAGCAAGGGCAGCAGGGGATTATGTCCTCAATATGACGGAGCAAGAAATTACTCTGATCAAAAATACAGCTTGTAAGGGCGGGACTGATGAACAGCTAGCCCACCTGATCTATATGGCCAAATCAACCAGCCTTGATCCATTAAAGGGCCAGATTAGGTCAATCCCAAGAGGGGCACAAAGATCTGTCCAAATCGGTATTGATGGCTTTAGGCTGATAGCTGAGAGAACTGGTAGATATGCTCCAGGCAAAGAGGCTACATACGAATATGATGAAGATGGAGCTCTTACAAGGGCGACGGCTTATATCAAGAAGATGACGGCTGATGGGACTTGGCATGAGATCACCGGGTCTGTAAGCTGGGTTGAGTATGGGGCAGTTTATAGCAAGCAGTCTCCTATTTGGAAAGAAAAGCCAGAGATCATGCTTAGCAAATGTGCTGAGATGCGGGCACTGAGACGAGCATTTCCCGATCAACTCAGCGGGATGTATGGCGATGATGAGATGCCGCCTTCTGCTGAAGAGAAGAAAGCGTTTACCATCGAAACCAAGGGAGAGGAGTCGACTGGCCTCGTAAGACAAGAACTGCCCTTGAAGTTAGATAACAAGGAGCTCCAGTCTCTTGCCCACAAAGTCTCTGAAACCTTAATGGATGACCAAAATTTAGTGTGCGCGATTATGGAAGAAGAGATGGCGGAATATTTGGCCTTTTGGCAAACTAAGAAGCCTCTGAAGCCACAGATCGACGATTTATTGGTTCGCGATCGGAAAAGTCTTCTGAATGCTTTCACCATGTGGCAGGCAAAACAAGCCGCTTAACCCTTTGCCCTTTCTCTCTTTACCCTTGACCGAGTTATTTTGGATCTCAGGGGATTGGACGGTCCAATAGAGAGGAGGGGCTTTTTTTATGCCCTAATTCGGGCTACATTCGATTTTCATGTTTAGATGACTAGGAACACCAGTGAGGATACGATCGCGGAAACTAGGTATGGTTCTGTGCGTCTGGAGTGCGTTTTAAAGGGTTGATAAAGAAAAGAGAAGTGGACGGATACTATCGCCCACCCCCCAAATCCCTCTTGTCAAAAAATCTAAAAAACCTTACAAGAGAGAAAACCCATAAAACTCGAGATAGGAGATGTTGCTCTAGACGGGGCGGCTCTCCTATCTCCATACTAAGGATTCGTATGCCAGGCTATTATAGACCAATCCCCGAATATATCGCAACCTCTCTTCTTCTTACAGCCGAAGAAAAGCTCTTCTACGGACTAATCGCCTCTCTTGTCAGTGAGAAGGAACGTGGTTTCTGTTGGGCATCCAACGAATTTCTCTCAGAGAGAGAGAGAGTCAATCCTCGTACGATCCAGCGATGGATTCGCAAGCTAGTCAAGCATAAATTCGTAATCGTCGAGCTTGTGCATAATCGAGAGAGGAAGATGTGGACTCCTGAAACTTGGGGCAATCGTGAGAATCTTCGTAGGGCTTATGGGTCGGATTCTATAGACGAAACTGAGAATTTTCAAAAAAAGATCGACCACGACATCAGCTGTGTCGTGGCGCCACGACATCAGCTGTGTCGTACCAGTAATGAAGTAGAGACTAAAGCTATAAAACACATAGAGGCCCGGCCAACCAAATCACCCCCCAAGGACAAGTGGCCAAAGCGCTGCAAAACCCCAGCCCTTGAAGCGGCCAGGCCATCTGGAGATATGAAAAAAAATGAGGAGAAAGCCCCCGCTCCTGAAGTGAAAGTTCTCAAGCCTTCCATGAAAGGCGCTACTCCTACCCCAGGCTCTGACAAGATGGTTGAGGAAGTTATCGATATTTTACGATCACCTCATCGACTTGGGACACAACGAGTAATTCTGGCGAAGGGCGATTGGGAATATCTCTTCGGATTTAGCCCATCGATCATCGAAAAAGCATTTGCAAGAGCTCATAAGGCTTCACAAAAAGGGGAAAAAATCTATAATCTCACAGCATGGTTGTACACGATGTGTTCTCAAATCAAACTGGAGTAAAAAATGGAATTGTCAAGTCCAGAATCTGAGCAAATGGTTTTAGCCTCTATGTTTTCAAATGAACAAGCTTTTTGTTATGGTATTGAGAATTTAGAATCAATAGATTTTACAGTTGAAGACTATCAAATCATATTTATTTCGTTTAAAACAATTTATAAATCTTCTAATTCAATGGCAATGGATAAGATTATTGTCGAATTACAAGAAAAGAAAATGCTCGATAAGATTGGTGGACTCACTGCGCTGGTGGCAATAGTTAATGTTCCTAGGTTAGTGGGATTCGATGATTTCGTTTATTATTTTAAAATTGTAAAAAATAAATCTACATATAGGAAAATTGTAGCAACTTTATTTAACTTATCAAATTCTGTAAAATCCGCAGATGGCGACAATCCTTCGGAATTCTTGGAGACCTGTAGAAAAGAACTTTTCAAAATCAATGATTCACAACATGGCGAACTTGGGATTGATCTCAAGAAAGAATCAGAAGAAAAATCAGCCCCCCTTCTGAAGCTGAAAATGCAGGACAAAAGAGAGGGAAAAATAGTTCTTTCCGCTATATCAACGGGTATAGCTGGCTTGGACAAGTTTGTGGGAGGATGGGGCAAGGGTCAGTTGATCACGATTGCCGCTCGAACAGGGATAGGAAAGACGGCTTTGGCTTTGAATTCTGCTTTGAGTCTTGCTCGGTCTGGATTTCCTATTTATTTTTTCTCTCTGGAAATGTCTTACGAAGAATTGAGGACACGGATCTGGTCTCAGATGACTCGAATATCGTCTGAGAAAATCAAATCGGCAGATTTAACTGACGAAGAGTTTGTTTGTTTACAAAATGAATTGTCTAGATTGAATAGTGGTTGCTTGATTATTAACGATAAAACCTTTATGAAGATTAATGATGTAGTTTCAAAAGCTCGAAGATGTGAAAAACAATTTGGGATTTCTGCTGTCTTTATTGACTATTTGCAATTAATTAAAAGCACTTCTGCAACAGAGCACAGGTATCTTGAGATCGCAGAGATGACCAGAAGTCTTAAAGGGCTGGCAAAGGATCTCAATATTCCAGTGATTTGTCTAGCCCAGCTTTCGAGGAAAGTGGAGGAAAGAGATAATCATCGCATCCATCTCTCAGACCTCAAAGAAAGTGGGTCTATCGAAGAAGATAGCGACGTTGTGATTGCTCTTTCGAGGAGAGATACTTACGACGAATACGATCGACCGGGGGAAGCACTCGTCGAAATCTTAAAAAACAGACACGGGCCTGTTGGAAAACTCCGCCTCAATTTCGATAAAGAAACCATGAGGTTCAATGAAATTGAAAGATAAGAAAAAGCCTTCTGGCTGGCTTGAGAGGGCTATTATCAATTTGGTCAAGGTGAAGCTTCAAGAGAAAATCTTAGCCTGGGAAAAAGCGAAGACCAAAAAAGTGTAGCACAAAATTCTGACTTAAGCATACCCTCCTTGATTTGGCAAACCCATCTCAAGGAGATTGTATGTCTAGGGCCTTGGCTTTCCTCCTGTGTCTTTTTTTCCCACTCTTCGCTGTCGCTTTCGAGCCTCACGACCAAACCCTCCAAAGAGACTATGTGATTACATGGCATATTTCCGAACACCCAGGTGGGATATACAGCGTCTACATGTTGTCGCCCCCAGCCTTCAAATGTTTCGATTTCGCAATTTATAGGAAATTCAAAAAACGTATATCTAAGATAATATTTCTTGATTCTCAAAAATGTAATGTAATTAACAAAAAAGACTTTAAGAAAAGTTGTGTTAAACATTGTATAAACAGGGAAAAGAAATGAGCGGACAATTTGAATATGTGTCAACAGCTGATTTGATGGATGAGATTCACGGCCTTATGATTAAGGCTCGTGAAGAACAGATTAGGGAGGGAGATCAAGTGGAAGAGGACGAGCGGGTTTTTTACCTGCAGTCTAGAGACGAGCTCTACCCTTTGTGTCTCATTAAATCTAGAAAGTGAGCTGCAAAAAAGCTTGCATCCCATTAATGAGATGCAAGCCAAGTAGGCGGGGGCTTTCTCCTAGCCCCCTTTCTTTCAGTTCTTGTTCCCCACGGTTTGCTGTATGTTTATGGGGATTGGGAGTGAGAGGATTAGCTCGTCCATGTCTATACCAAGATCTGGATCGGGTAGTGGGATGATTTCAGGAGAGGGCACATACTCAAAGGGCGAAACTTCTCTTACCGGGTCCATGGTTTTAAACTCCTAACGCTTTGTTGTAGTCTCTGGATTGCACAATCTTGACCTCATGCCCTAACGCCTCAAGCCAATCGAAAACTCTCTCAGCCATAGTTTCGCTAAGGACACACGACTGCCCATTTGGCCTTAGAAACTCGAGGAGTTCAAAGGCGACTGGGTTGACGGGCTCGTAATATACTGAGCCCATATGAGTATACTCTTGACTGAATTTTATTGGTTCCATTTTTTTCTCCAAGTTTATTGTTGTCATAGCATGTTCAGGGATTTTTGTTATTGCATTTCTCTAACTTCGTTTTTCCAATCGTCAAATACTGACCACCCTCCCTCCCCTAAATTAGCCTTACAGTCGCCGTAGCAATACGATCCGCACCGATCGCACCAACCAAATCCCCTTGATATCTCTTTTTCTTCGTTCTCTTTTCTATTTTTTTCCCGAAGTTTGTTTTTTTCGTTTTCTAGATAATCACAGACTCGATTTAAAAAAATAGAATATGACTCCTTGTCAGGATATGTTTCCGTCTCTCGTCCAGTAACTGGATCTAAATATTGACCTTGATAGATACGCTGTCCGTTCGTCAAGTCTTTGTAGCTGACATCGGCTAATGAGTCCCAAAGATAATGACCGTCTGATAGCGTCCTTGCTCTACCGTTGATATCTGGGGTCATCTTAAGATCATCCATTTTTTCTCCTTTTGCCTTTTGCCTTATGGCTGTTTTGATTGCATATCAACAATACAACAGGTTAGCGATTTAACACAACACCATTTCTCGCGTATCTAGGAAAAAAAGAAATCCTTGACATAATTCCATAAACCTATATCATCACAAATATAACCTGAGGATATAGTATGAACAAGAAAGGCGCAGGACGTCCTAAGAAAGAACTTGATGAAGAACAAATAAGGGAGCTAGCGCAGATTCAGTGCACAGACATCGAGATCGCAGCTGTGATGCGCGTAAGCGTTGATACAATACAGAGAAATTATGCGGTCCTGGTAAAAGAGGGCCGTGAGCTGGGCAAGAAGTCACTTCGGCGTGCTCAATTCCAGAAAGCCCTAGAGGGCAATCCTGCAATGCTCATATGGCTTGGCAAGTTTTATCTAAGCCAGAAGGAAGAGATCACGCTCAATGCTGGCTCTGAGCCAGAGGTAAGGGCACTTCTGGAGCGGTGGGAAGTAACGGCTAAGAAGAGGAGTGACTTTTCAAAGGTCGGGAAGCCTGATAAGCCAACCGATGCTGTTACTGCGTAAGATTTTGCCCGTCTACCATGCGTAGAATGGGTTTGGGGCCCGTCTGGTATAGGCTGCCAGTCTAATCCTCATTTCGTGTCTTGTCTTAATCTGTTGACGTAGTCAAGAAAATCATCATAAGGTGGATCAGGAAGATCCATCCAATGGGTCACTTTTGAATTAAAAAATATATCTGTTCTGAACCCAACCGGTAGCAGTCTATCTATTGCACAATATCCTTCGTATTTTTCAAAAGTAGTATTTTCTCCTCCGAAACTAATACAGTACACCAAAACGTCAACCATTGGTTCAGGCAGTCTGTCTGTTACATCAATCCATTCAATTTTTTTCATCATGTCCAAGAAAACATCATTTCGTGTGCATGATCCTACTCCCATGTCCAAAAAATGTATACGAAAACAAATATTTGACAAAATCCTCGTCTTCATATATCAAACAAATTATTGGATTAAAATACATCGTTGACGGTCGTTAGCGTCTTTAATCCAACAAATAGCGTAGTGGAGCATCGCAAGCTCAAGGAATGTTTGATGACTGAAGAAGAAAATCAGAGCGTTACAGAGGGCGTCGCTCAGCCTACTGAATCAGAACAACAACAGGACGTTCGACAAGAAGCCGTCCAGGAGCCTCAAGGTCGCCCGATCAGTGACCAGGAGTATAACTGGGCCGAGACTCGTCGAAAAATGCAAGAGTTAGAACGTAAGGCTCATGACCAAGAAGAACTGATAGCAAGAATGCAGCAGCAGCAGGCGCAACCTATCGAAGAGGACGACCTAGCAAAACTCTCGGATGACGATATCGTCACAGCAAAGCAAGCCAGAGCGCTTGCACAGCGTATGGCGAGGCAGGTCGCTGAGGACGCGATCAGAGAGAGGGAAGCTTCTACTGTTGATGAACGATTGAAGAACAGGTTTCCTGATTATGAGAACGTTGTAACAAGAGAAAATATTGACCTATTGAAAACACAAGATCCAGAACTTGCACAGTCTTTATATGCCTTGGCTCATGACCCGTATGCGCAAGCCGTTGCAGCCTATAAATTGCTTAAAAGAACAGGGATAGGAGATATGGCTAAAAACCAACCTTCAAAAGCAAAAGCTTTAGAAAATTCCAAAAAGCCTGTTTCAGTCCAGTCGGTGACGAAATCAAGCGCTATAGGCGAGGTTCATAAGTTCGAAAATGGCCTGACACCTGAGTTACGAAAGCAGCTCTATAAAGAAATGCAGGACAGTATCAAGGCTGGGTAAGACTGGGTCTTTTTTTTATTTGGAATTAAAATAATTTATGAGCGTAACTACGACAAGTTCGTTACCCGCGCCCATCCAACAGAGTTTTTCATTTAAACTCTTGTCGGTGCCGGTGCCATACATGATCCACAAAATTCCTGCAGAGCTTAAGGCTATGCCAAGGAATGGTGGTACAACTTTAAGATTTAGACGTTACAATCCATTGGCCACTGCCCCAGTGCCTCTTGGAAATTCTGGTGTAACAGTAGCTCCACAGGTACTTTCGTCTTTGAATATTGATGCCAAGATGGATTTTTACGGTACTTATATTCTTTTGAATGAACAAGTAACTTTACAAAACCAAGACCCTAAGATGTATGGGGTCTATAAACCGACACTGATTGACTTGGAACTCCTCGCAGCGTAGGCTGGGGACAACAAGGGGCAAGTATGGAATGTAATAAGTGTAAAAAGTTTCTCCCTCCGGGAGCAGGAAACAATTATTTTTTAGAATATACTCTGTGTGATCAATGCAGTCATGAGTTCGCCAGATTAAATAACAAAAAAATTCTAGATCTTATAAAAAATTTCATACAGCCTGAACGACTAAGTGTGTTGGACCTGAAAAGGTGTGCGATAGTCTGAACAGCAGCTATATATAAAACTGCTGAGGATGGTCCGAAGAGGCTGTCCCGCCTAAGTTAACTTAGGTCATAAAAGTAACAGAATGGTATTAAACGAGGCCGCCCAAAGATTAGGCGTGTCCTTAAGACAAACCGAAGACCAGCTGATGAGAGACATGCTCCAATCAACTGCGACCTTCGTGAATGCTGTGGGGGGATCTGATGGAGATAATCCAACAGAGATCTCACGCACAGACATAGACTTTGTAGTTAGAACTTTACGTGGAAATAACGCGTATAGCTTCATAACTGGGATTGAGGGCGAGAACCGTTTCGGTTGCGCACCAGTTCGCGATGCGTATTTTGGTCTTGGTCACACTGACCTTATCGGTCAATTGGACAATATCAATGGGTTTATTCAAAAATGGAATTACCCAAATCAACAAAGTACTTTAGATGCCGAATGGGGGTCTGTTGCAAACTTAAGATTTTTATTGTCTTCAGTTGGCTCAGTAACTCCATCAGCTTCTGCGATGGGTGCGAATGTCTACAACATATTTTGCTGCGGGCGCGAGTCCTTTGCAGCAGTAGAGCAAGACGGGTATTCGGCTCAGTTCATTTACCGACCACCCATCTACGACGGACCACTGGCTCTCAACGCTAGTGTAGGGTACAAGTTCGCTGAGGTCCCACGTATCCTCAACGATCAATGGCTTCTAAATCTTCGCTGCACGTTGGCATAAGGAGGAAAAAATATGAGTACACCTATTCATGCTCAAGTGGCGGGTACGTTTTCAACGTCAGCTACTTTAGCTCCAGTTGCTATCTCGATTCCTTCGGGGTACAACGATATTGAGTTAATTAACCTTACTGACATAATGGCGGTGACTAATACTCCCGCCGCTATCGTCAAGGCATTTGGTAATTCCTCGATGCCTAATCATAGTGCCATCACCCTTTCGGGAACCGGCGCGGGTTATGGACTCAATACGGCCGCTAATATCACGTCTGGTTTCTCATTTGTGCCAGATAGCGGAAATCAAACTCCAGGGGCTGCGACTGCAGCTGGCACTGGGATAACCGCAGCAACTCCTGCTGTTATCACATCGGCTTCTACGGCCGGTGTCGGTGATATCATGAGAGTCTACAGCACAACTGGGATGCTGCAGATTGCTGGTTGGGATTTCACCAACACAACCGCAGCTGGCGCGACACAAACAATCACAAACCTGCCAGCTGGTGGCGGGGTAGGAGAACTGGCCTTTGCAGCTCCAGCAACTTCGGTGATTGCGAGGATAATTCCTTTCAATCCTCGATACTACCCCGTAACTCGAAGGATTACGAACATAGGATTGGGCGTCACAACCACAATTCTGATGAACGTAACCCATCAATTTACTGTTGGACAGCTAGTCCGCCTTAAGATACCCGCTCAGTATGGGACCATTCAACTCAATGGGTTGACAGGAACCATTACAGCTATCGGGACTGCCTTAACCGGCAGTACGAACACTATTACGCTCAACATCAATAGTGTTGGCATGACGGCGTTCACGTTCCCGACGAGTGCTGTTGCGGCTCTTGGTGTAGATGTCCCAGAAGTAGTTCCTGTAGGGGAAGCAGCCACAGCTCCTTATGCGAACTTTCTTGATGATGCTACAACCAACGTCTCTGCGACAGGTGTCCTGATTGACACTGGGATGCTAGTTGCGTCGAAGAACTATTCATGGATAGCTCGAAAGGGGCAATCCATCTAGTTTAAAGCCTTAAAATGGCATTTCTTAGGGCCCCTCGTTCTGATGGGCCCTTTTTTTATTCGTAAAATATTCTTAATCTTCCACTATTTTTTCTTCATAAGTCATTGAATTTTAGGAGTTTATAGAGAAAATATTCGTAGATTTCCCGATAGATACAACTTTTATTCGTAGAAGTAACATCAGCTATTTCCTCTCTAGAAATAATCTAAAATTCCGTCGAATTCAGATATCCGGAAATTCCGGATATCTAGTGTAAAGTAAAATATTTCTTTATCTTATAGATACTTTTTGAAATATTGCGAATGAAACCATAACAAGAGGTGTTTCATGGCAAGACCAAAAAAAGTAGTTCAGGAGATTAAAGAAAACATGCCTACAGTGCAAGTAGAAGAGATAAAAGTCATTGATTCGAAAGATAAGAAAGAAGAAATCATTCAAGTAGAGATTCCGACAGCTAAGCAATTGGCTAAAGAGAAGATCAACAAATTGATGGTAGAGGAGTCAAGATTAGTCAAGGGAAGGTTCAGAAATTTTGAATCTCCAGGGGCTCCACAAAGAATTATTGTAAGAAAATATCTTGGAATTCCAGTTTTTGATAAGATAATGGAAGATCAAAAAATGTATGAAATACCTCTCTATGTGGCACGACACCTTAACGGAATTGATGTTTCAGCTAAGGCTTGTGGAGGAAAGATTCACACATGTGCTTGGCCTACTCATTCTTTCCAATGGGAAAATGATAAGCCTATGCCAGGCAGTAGGATGGACGATCAAGGGATTCCAGTTCCTATTATCGGCGTTCAAAAGTGGAACCGTAGATATGGGTTTGAAAGCTTGGAGTTCGATACAGAAGGTTAATATTTAAATGGCCGCTCCTAATTATTTCGTTCCAAATCAGGTTGTTATCACGAAGATAGTTACTCGATTGATAGGCGGCCAACAGACTCTTGGCGTGACGACTACTCCAAATATTTTTAAGACAGGATTATACGTAAGGTTTGTAATTCCAAAAGCATGTGGGATGATTCAGTTAGATGGGGTAGTTGCTCAAGTCTTGGCGCTCAATAATACTCTTTTTCTCGTGTATATAGACGGCACCAAGTTCGATCCATTCATTCCCAATCCTTTTCCTCTCGCAACCCAACTATACGTAGCTCAGGTTATCCCAGTCTCAGAAGATGCGCTCTACCTCCCAAATCTTCAAGAGGCCGTGGTTAATAATAATAATATAATTCCAGAGACGCTTGGCACTATCCCGCTCACAACGCAGTATCAATTGGCACATAGAATAATTCCATAAAAGGTTAAATTTATGACAGCCCCAGGAACTTTAGTAGATATCAGAAACAAGGTCAGGAGAATAACTGGAAGGCCAAATCCTGCCCAGATTTCTGATTTGCAGATTGATCAATATATCAACACGTATTATCTATACGATCTTAGTGAGCAGCTTCGTCTTGAGAGCTTCAGGGTCAACTATCAATTCATGACCAATGCAAACCAGCCAGTATATGATTTTCCTAAAGAGCTTTATTTAACAAATATGCCCCCTATATACGTTGGAGGATATCAAAGTTATTTGACTCAGAGTAGGGAAAATTTCTTCAGGATAAACCCACAGCTCAATCTACTTCAGCAGCAAGTAGCAACTGGTAACGGGACTACGGGAATATATAATTTCGGTGTGACAAATACTCCTGTTATGCCTGGTTTTAAGCGCAATCCTCCTGGTGCGTACATGACAACTCCAACTGGCCCGATTACTTCTGCCCCTGCTAGCGTAATCAACTGGAATGTCGTCGTTAGCGCTCTCGATGTTAATGGGCAGTCAATGACCTTAGTTGATGATGGTGGATGCCAGGCTACTGGAGTTCACGCAAACACTGGACTGCTCTTTTGGTCAGATGCTCTCGATACTGATTTAGGGAGTGCTCATGGCATAATTAATTATATAACTGGTCGGATTACTCAAGTAAGCTTTCCAAGGCTTGTCCCTGCTGGAAATCCTATAAACGCGCAATACATCCCATACGTCGCCAGTCGCCCTCAGACGGCCTGTTTTTACCAAGACCAGATAATACTCTACCCAGTACCAGATCAGGCCTACACGGTTAGTTTTGAGGCATTTAAATACCCAACAGCATTCCTAAGCAATGTAGACGCTCCGCCTAATCCCGCTCAATATCCACAACTTCAAGAGCTTTGGCAACTTCTAGCTTTTGGCGCCTCTGATAAAATATTTGCTGATAATGGCGACCTTGAGAGCTTAAATAAATTCAGACCTCTTCTTGAAGAACAATTAAAGTTAGTCCAGAGGCGAACTATTGTTCAATACACATCTGAAAGAGCCGCCACAATCTACACAGAACAATCTGGGCTTCCTCAATATCCATTTGGCAATTTGTTCGGTGGATTTTAAAATATAGGTCAGAAGATGGGCTACCAGCCATTCTACATAACGAACTACGAGCAGGATAGTGGATTAGAGAATTATTTTGAAAGTTTCCTGCTCCCAGAAAAGGCATTTCCCGTTTTAGAAGACGCCTATTGCTGGAGAGGAAGAGTTAGCAGAAGGCAAGGTTTTTTTCTTTTAGGTAGATTGAGAAGAAACCTGGTCAATACTGCTCTCACCGTTACTGGAGTTGGCAATTACGCCAATCCCGATGTCCTTACTTCTGTTAGGACTACCATCGCTCCTGTAATTTCAGAGGCTTATGCAGAGCTTGAGATAGGATCTGTTGTAATAACTATAAATAGAGGCTTGGGTACTCAAACTATTTATACAGATAACATTGCAACTCCTGGCGTATTAACAATGACTCCTGGAGGCACTTATACCATATCTTCAGGTTCTGTTACGTATTGTGCCGGTTTTCCTCCAACCTCCCCAATTTCTCTAACATTCACTGTCGCCCCTGGAGCTGGAGCTACTGTTGATATAAACTGCGCTTATTATCCAGCTCTTCCAGTGATGGGTATAAGGAGCTACGAAAGAGAAAACATCAATATTGAGCAAACGATTGTCTTTGATCAAAAATATGCCTATTCATGGGACTACGGAAACAACAGGTTTAATGAACTAACTGTTGCAGGAACAACATGGCAGGGTGGGAATGATAAACTATTCTGGACTACGAATTATTGGCAAGCTGGGGCAAACAATATTTTCTGGGCATGTAATTTTAATCCTCAACCACTTCTTCCTGGTTTTGGAGATCCAATAAGATATTATGATGGAACTACCTGGACAACGTTTAACCCGGCTATAGACGCATTGGGTGGATTACTACAACAATGTCGAGCCCTTCTTCCGTTTAAGGGTAGACTCTTTGCTTTTAATACGTGGGAAGGGGTCTCCCTTGATACATCTGTGAATTTTCCTCGTCGTATCAGGTATTCAGCAGTAGGACAAAATCCCACAATCCTTGCTACTTCATGGCTTACGACTCCTGGTGCTGGTGGATTTTTTGACATACCAACAGACGAGGATATAGTTTCTGTTGAATCTTTAAAAGACGTGATCCTTGTCAAATGCGAAAGATCGAGTTATAAATTAGTTTATACAGGAAATCAGACTGACCCCGCCATATATCAAAAGATAAATACAGTCTTTGGAGCTCAGTCAACATTCAGTTTAGTTCCATTTGATGATGGCGTCTTTGCCATAGGGAGTTTGGGGATCACAACTGATGACACCACGTCAGTTGAACGTATAGATGTAAAAATCCCTGATCAAGTATTCAATATTCAAACCCATCCAGAAAAAGCATACGGCATAAGAGATTTCGTGAAAGAGCTTGTTTATTGGGCGTTTACCGATAAGAATTTGCACCAGAATCCAACCTCAGATATATTCAATAATCAAGTTCTTGTATTTAATTATAGAAACGAGAGTTTTGCTAAATTCAACGACTCTTACACTGCTTTTGGTTACTTCCAGGTTCAAAATCCTGATTATGGATTTTATCCTGCTAGTGTCATTCCAAACGAGACGAATGTGGCTGCTGGAAATCAACAAGGATTTGTTGGGCTTGTTCAAAAGAAAGCGGCTCCGCAATCTGTTTTGAATGATGAATCTCTTGCTATAACGAATGTGGCTCCAACGGGTGGCGGTGGGGCGGTAATCCTGACGGTTCCAAATCATAATTTCACAGCAACAGGACAATATTGGGTAAGAATAGATGGTATTGTTGGAACTGGTCCAAATAATCCTTCTTCATTGAATTATGACGCAACCACGAATCCAGTTATGTATCACGTTCAAAACGAGAATTCGGCAATTAATTTTGGCCTAGAAAGATGGAATCAAAACACGTATGTCTTTGATAACGTTCAGCTTGGTTTTGGGGGAACGTATCTCGGAGGAGGTCGAGTAACAGTGGTCCAAAATTTCGATATCAAAACTAAGGTTTTTTCTCCATTCTATGAGCAGGGACAACAGTTAAGGGCTGGATATGTGGATTTCTTGACCGATACTACGACATATAGTCCAGATCCGACAGAAAGCGGTCAATGTGCATGTTTTGAATACATAAATGAAGGCCCAGTTGCTATAAATAATTCAAACGTAGCAAATACAAGTTCTGGAATTATGGGGAACAATACTGTATTAACGTCAGCTGAAAACATAGCGCTCATTCCTCAGCAGGCCAATCAAGCCAAAATTTGGCATAGATTCTATTTACCTACTATCGAACAAAACTTCCAATTAGAACTCTTGATGACAAATCAGCAAATGTCCTCACAGATTATCAACGACAATGATTATGTCCTTCACGCTATGACCCTTTACGTCAATCCAACGGGAAGGATGATACAATGACAGCCTCTTTTCTACCAACATACCGAGATTTTCCTGTATCTAAACCTGAAGAACTTGAGAGAGTTCTCGTTCAATCTTATATTGAGATTGCGCAAGCAGCAAATGTTAAGGAAAATTCCCAATACCAAACTGTGGAAACTGTTAATGGACAACAGTTTTATGGGATATTGACGACTGATCAAACTAGATTTGTATACAGAAAATGCTTCCAGCTAGGTGCGATAGTTGCAGGAACAACTGTTAACATCGCTCATGGCATCGCTCCATTGGTTGGATTCGCGAATATGTATGGGACGGTTGCCACCAGTTCTGGAGATTGGCGACCAATTCCCTATGTCCCCACCGTAACTGAGTACATAACCTTCGTCGTCACGACCACGAACATAATTATAGCCGTGAGCGCCACTAGCCCCAGCGTAACTTCTGGGTTAATCGTTCTAGAATATTTCAAGAGTTAAGGTAAAATAATTTCTTGTCTGCTAAGATGCAGAAAAAATGAGGTAATTATATGGCACATCATGGACATCATGAAAAAGTTCATGAAACAAAACTAAAACCTGGCCACAAATATCCTAGGGTAGCTCAGGTTGGGATTCTCTCTAAAAAGCAAAAGAAAGCTCAAAGCAAACTCATGGAGAGAGTTAAACCGGGCAAGTTTAAAACTCCAGCGTTTATGAAACAGGGATTAGGGTTTCTAGGCGGGGCTATGAAACATGGAGCGCCAATCTCTCCAATCGAAGGGACTGGCCAGACATTCTTGCAGGGACTTCTAGGACGGTCTCCAGAAGAGCATTTAAGAGATTTCGAAGCTCCCTATTTAAGGAGGTTTCAAGAGGAAATAGCTCCAGGAATCGCTGAAAAGTATGGTGGAGCTGGAATGCTAAGCGGCTCTGGGTTCCAAAACGCTATGATGGGCGCTGGGGCTGGATTAACAGAAAATCTCGCCTCTTTAAAAGCAAACCTCATCAACCAACTTTTAGGTCAACAGATTCAAGGGGCTAATGTGGGCCTAGGTTATGCTCAATTGCCAGGCCAACGATTTGGACAACAGCTTGAGGCTGCGAACATGGGGATACCGCTCAGTATGAGACCTCAAGAGGCGCAAACCCAGATGAACCAATATGCTCAAGGACTGAGAGCTCAGCAACTTGGTGGAGTTATGGGGCAGCCAGGATTTCAGAATATCGGAGTTCCTCCACAACCCCGACAGCCTGGATTCTGGGGTGGGCTGGCTGGTGGCGGTGGTGGCGGTGGATTGGCAGGAGTCCTTGGTGGACTTGGCGGAATAGCTCCAGGTCTTCTTGCTGGTGGGCATCCTGATATAGGAGGGGCTGTTACTGGGGCTCTTGGTGGCGCCGCAGCGGGAACGGCTGTTCTGCCTGGAATTGGAACTGGTATAGGTGCATTATGGGGTGGCTTACATGGGTTATTTAATGGTGGAGGTGGCGGTGGTGGCGGTGGTGGGGCACATTCGCAAATAAGCGCTCCTGAAACATCTCCTGGATTTTTTTAAAGGATAAAGTATGTCAATAAGTTGGATGCCTAAAGAATATGTAGAACGACGGCCTAGGACGAGTTATCTGATGGGTCAGGGGCTTGGGCAGGCGCTTGGCAAGGCGAGCGATTTGTACCTCCAGAATAAGGTGCAGGGATATTTTGATGAGCAGAAAGAGGCTCGGCTAGGAGAAAAACAGAAAATATCTGGCACTGCATTAGCAAATGCGTTAGGGATGCCAGAAAAGGCAAATTATATTTCTCAACTTCCAATAGCGATGCAACAGGCATTAATCAAGCCAAAGAAACAAGGAGGAGCTGGAGGATTAAGTATAGCTGGCCCAGATTACACGTCGTCATTTTCTGGAATAGGCGGCCCTCCAAAAGAACAGCCAGTTAAAACAACGAATGTCGTTCCTGGATTGCCACCAGAAAGGGGAGTTGCAGCGGAGCAGAATAAAGCCTATCAGACTGAAGCGGAGGCATTACGTCCTCAAGAATCTTCTGCACTAGGAGCAGGTGGTATTGAAGCTCCAGAAGCTCAAGAACCGGTGACAATGGAAGACAAGCTTAGAAATGATTGGCAAAATAAACAGGACGAGATTGATGCCCTACATAATGCTCTTTTGCAACAACATCCAGAACATGCAGAATCTATAAATGATGCTTACAATGCTGCTACAAAGCAAAATAGTGACAAGAACGATAGGTTGATGAAAAATTATCAAAATCAAATCAATCGAGAATCAGAGAGCATAAAAGCTCAGGATACAGCGACGAGAAAAGATATCGATACTACAAATGCAAAGGCAGAATCTGCTAAAGAAATGGTTGAAGTTCTTGATGGAATGGAAGAAGTAATAGACGAAGGATATACTGGTCCGCTTGGAGGAGTTAAATCTTTCTTTAATCCAGAAAAAAGAATTGAAGCAAGAAATAAGATTGAAACATTAAGACTCGCATTGCTAAACATTCACAGAACGGCTCTTGCAAAAGGTATAACGTCGACAGAATTTCCTTTTTATGAGGATATACTTCCAAACGTTGAATATACTGAAGCAGCAAATAGAGCTAAATTAGACGCTTACAGATTACAACTTGGGCATTATATTCAGAGACAAAAAGTATATGACTCAATCCAGAAGCCAGACGGTTCGTTTCCTAAAGATGCTTCTAAGATGGTAAACCAACTCATGGCAGAATCAAAAAAAGATGTTAAAAAAACTGTCAGAGAGGCAAGAAAACAAAATCCCAAAATTCAGAATTCGATCGAAGGGGCAAAAGAGAACGATCAATTTTCTGCTCTTCCATCAGACGCAAAAGAGGGCGATCGATTTAAGACAAAGAATGGGCAGATAGTCAGAATGACGAATGGAAACTGGAAAATAGTAGGTTAATGATGTCTTTTACATATCTCGGAAATGATCTAGATGAAGACAAAAAAAGATTTGGTCGAGGGAATATCGATCTGACAAATAGGCCTAAGGTTGTTAATCCAGATGGATCAATAAGTACGGTCAGATCCATGTCTTTCAATTTTGATGGAAAAGAAGTTCTTTTACCTACAATTAGCGATGAGGGAAAAAATCTTTCGCCTGAAGAAGCACAAGAACAATTTAGAAGAACAGGTAAGCATTTAGGTATATTCGACAGTCCTGAAGAAGCCACGAAGTATGCAAAACAACTGCATAAAGATCAGGAAAAAATGTTGGAAAAATCCAAAAATAGTGAAGCAGCCTTTACATATCTTGGAAATGATATAGCGGGCAAATCTGAAGAAGAATCAGCGACAAAATCTGCTACTCGATATGGACTTCAAATAGCTAAGGCAGCTCCATTAGCCATAAGAGGCGTGCCTGCTGCAAATCTAGCTCTTTCTATGCTGACCGGTGGCAAACTCAATGAAGAAGAAATCCCAGAAGAATATCAACGTCCACCATTAGGATATATTGGAGAGGCTCCAGAGACGCCTAAAAGAGCTCCAAAACCTCCTTCTGAGCAAATGGCGAATCCTTTAGGCGAACTTTATCAACACATTGAAGAAAAAACAGGATTGCCCTTAACGCCAAAGACGCCAAGTCAGAAAGTTCTTAGTATAGCTGCTGATGCACGTTCAATGTCTCCGGGAAGCCCAACTTTCAAAAATATCATTGGTATAACTGCTGCGGAAATTTATTCAAAAGCAACAGAGATGGGTATTCCAGAAGATGCCGCTGCCAATTTATCAATGCTGACCTCTCAGTCGATTGCTCGTAGTGGTGTGGAAAGATATTATCCAAAAAATCAGCCAAAAAGAAAGGAAATCACTCAACAAAAGCCTCCTTCTACTGAACAACCTATGGAACCAGAAACTATCACATCTATTCAAAAGGAGAAAACTTCAACAGAAAATCTTCCAGAATTAGAAGGAACTAAAATCATTGCTCCCAAAGAAAAAGGAGAACTCATTCGTAAGAATTTACCTCAAATCTCGGCCGAACCTCAAACTCAAACTCCAGTTAAACATGAACTTCCTCCTGAAATTGAAGCGCCGAAATTTACTCCTTTTATTCCGGCTAAAGTCAATGTTCCAAATGCAGAAGATACCATACATCAGCCAAAATCTTTGAATAATGATATAGGAAATATTTTCATAAATAGAAAGCCTCAATCCTCTACAAAATACGGGGATTACCTTGTCAAAACAATCGCTGATGCAGAAATTCCAGTTAGAAACCGTATAAATGAAGCCTATGATATGGCTAGATATCTACGTCAAGGGCAAGAATCTGCACCTACCGAGTTTGCAAGCTATGTCCAGGATAGGATTAGAGAAATTGAAAACATAAATGAAAATCTTCGAACACAAGTACAGAAGAAGGCTTTAACGGTACTAAGAGGATTTCTGGAAGACGTTACAGAAATCGATCCTGTAACAGGAGATGTTTTGTTTGTAAGAGAAGTTCCAGACGATTATTTCTACAATATCAGGCCAAGCATAAGCGAAATGGCAGATTTCGAATTTGTCAATCCTTCTGGCAAAAAACCATCAACCGGAGAATTCAAACGGCTTATAAAAAATATTGACGATCATTTAGAGACATCCGCTATTGCTTCTGAGAATCCAGAAGCACATGAAGCTGTTCGCTATGCCAACAATCTTTATCAGAGAACATGGGCTGAGCCTTTTCAAAATGTAAAGATCCTTCCATATCGAAGTACAGAAAAAAACATTAATCATTCAGAACTTTATAATAAAACTTCGAATATTGATACATTTAGAGCGGTCCAGCCCATTCTTCGTTCCATGCATAGCTCTGAAGGCAGAAATATGGAACAGATTCTGAAAAGAGACATGGTGGCTTCTGCTCTTAAGGCATACATTGAAGATCCTACAAAAATTGATTCTATTGACTTTGAGAAATCGATGAGAGAGCTTTCTCCTATTCTTTCGAAAGAAGAATTGGATAGGGTAAAAGATATTCTTGAACAAAGATCTCAAGCAATCCTTGGAGAAAGAGCTCGTGTAGAAAGAGAAACGCAAAAACAAAAAAGAGCTAATCTCATAGCCAGAGAAGAACATAGAGCAAAAGAAAAGTCATTGACAGTTGAATATCAAGCAAAAAAATCTCATAGGGCAAGAGAAATTCAAAAAATAAAAGAATCAGAGAAAAAAGAAAATCTAGAGTTAAAAGAAAAACATGAAAAACAAGTTGAGTCCCATAAGATTTCAACTTATAAGCTTAAAAAGCTTCATGCGATGACAGACGAGCAATTAGCCGATCATGCCGCGTCTTCTGTCACTGGCCTTAGAGACTTCGAAGCAATCCTTCCACAGGAGACATATGAAACCATCAAGGCTGCCACTGCTGGACAAATCCTGTACTCAGGAAAACATACCCCTCCTTCTCCAGAAAAGATCCTAGAAATATTGAGTGATGTAAAAAAACGAGAAATTCTTATTGAAGCTATGGGAGCAAAAAATGTCCATGGATTACAAGAATCATCTAAGCTTATGATTCGAATAGCAAAGAAAAAGATTTTAGAGAAAATGACCGAGGAACAATTTAAAAAATTAATGCCATATAAAGATTTTCTGGAAAAGAAATTTAACAATCCAGAAGAAGTTTATAATGAGATCATTTCAGGTGTTGAACATCCTGGTACATATTTCTTTAAAAAACTTGGAGAATTTTTTAAACATAAACAAAGTCAAAAAGAACTGGAAACAGAATATAGAGAATTGCTTAAGGCTCTTCAGGAGGTTGAGAACTCGTTAGAGTAGAGCGCATCAATCTTGGGAGTGCCCAGAATATCAAAACGATAATACCAACAGTTTGTATAACTGTAAACACTGTTTGTATAGCTGAAAACATATTATTTATCCTTTGAATATGGACCATTGGAAAACATAATTTCAAATCAGAAGACTAATGATTAGATTTCCAGCTACTACGGCCTTCCATAGACGCTATAATAATAAATCCTATTATAAAAACAAATGCCCAAAACTCATTCATCATATTATTTATCCTTATTTAGTCTCGCTTCTTATTCTCTTCCAATACACAAAGCCTACCGTGGAAATCCTTCATCTCCTGATACGTCTCTCTATGTATCGATGAGATAAGATCTTCCAA
>Ga0302188_10000340_pt1 | contig 40094 bp, 18 predicted proteins | sample II_Bog_E2_1_FD_198783 | JGI IMG/M metagenome (GOLD analysis project Ga0302188, IMG submission 198783) | Peat permafrost microbial communities from Stordalen Mire near Abisko, Sweden - II_Bog_E2_1 | ecosystem: Environmental > Terrestrial > Soil > Wetlands > Peat | place: Sweden: Abisko... | reverse complement strand
CCAACCCCAACCCCAACCCCAACCCCAACCCCAACCCCAACCCCAACCCCAACCCCAACCCCAACCCCTTTATTTTAAAATAAAAAATGAATATGATTGGTTCATATGATATATGTTCAATCATTATCATTTTGTAAATTTAGCATCAATTAAAAACTTTGAGTTTTTTGTATCTTCAGGATTGAGTTTATCTCCTGGATCGTTTCTGCCAAGTTTGTCTGTGATTTATTTAACAATTTTAGGTTTGAAAAGATCAAGTTGTAGGCCACAGTTTACGGAGACTGTCTATCTATATCACTGATTTTTTACAAAGTTCAATGCTCTTCAAGGACTTCAATGCGGGGAGAGGAAGATTAAAACATTAAAGGCCGCTGCAATTGACTGAGTCTGATATGCATTACCGATATTTAAATAGGTCAGTCTTTAGGATTTCACTGCCTCTAGACTTGTTACTTGGGCACAGTCCTGAATGTCTAAGGACTCAAGCTTTGGACATTCTGAAAGAGCCCTTAGACAACTTATTCCGGTATTCTCTGAATGATATATCTGATACCCATGTACAGTTCTAGGAGTTAGGAATGCATTGCCAAACCCCCCAAACATTTAAGATTTTTATTGAGGCCTATGTTTAAATACTCGAGCTTGAAAAGTTTTTTCAATTCATTCAAGTTTGAAATGTCGCACTTTTTGCAGTTCAAGAATTTCAGTTATAAACAGTCCTCAAGACCTTTGAGAGACTGTACTTCGGGGTTATTGCTAATATTCAGTTAAAAGAGATTGTTAAAGGTATGCACGATGTTTATGTTTGTTAGGCTGCATGAGTGAGCCTCGATTGCCTCGATTGTGTTCCTCATTGTCTTCAATTTGGGCCCATCCTTAATTCTGGCCGCTATCTTTTCCAATTTATCAAAGGCCTCTGGGATTTAGTTGAGATAAAGGACGCTGATGCGATTATCAATGAAGTGCTCGATCATTACGTTGTGAGCGCGTTGTACAATTTCATCAGTTGATAAATAGAGTCCGGCTTTGACTGTCAGCCCGCAACAGTTTTACCTTTCACACTTGAAGTAGATAGAATTATCATGGACTGTCTACTTTACGTTTTTCAATGAAAAGATAAAATATTTCTTAAATGCAGCCTTAAGGATTTAAAACTTCCTCTTTTTATCACAATGGATAGGAATTTTTGATAATAATCTTATCTGTCCATTTTATATTTTGTGAGCAAATATCACATTCTACGTCACACTTTCATAAAGCGAGGTGAATAACTATAATTTGGGAGTTTTTTGATTAACTTTCACCATATATCCTTTCTTTGGTATCCATTAGGTACTGACTGTATCCGATGGCATATCTTATGACGTTTTAATAAATTTATCACTATCCCAAAAGGAAAGATGAAATTTAAAGAAAATAGTTTAATCTTCTTTTGTAAAGTTATGATTTATTAAGTGTTCTGTTAAAATTTATTCTTTCTAGTTTTTACCCGTCATTGTCTTAATTGATTTTAATCTGCAATTATTACACTATCTTTTGAAACTGTTTGGGTCTCTCCAATAAAAATGAGGATTGTTAATTACAGAAAGATTTTGACAAACACAACAAACAAATGGCAATTCAATATTATTGGCTAGGTTTAAACTTTACCTGATGTGAATTCTCTCCTATATTTTATCACATAATTCCTTGTTTTTCTATGCAGTCATTGACTGTGGCAAGAGATCATTATTGTAGGTATCTTCTTTACAAAATAAATTGATCAATGGATCATATTGAGCTAAGGTTATGGCTAATTCTGAAATTGGACCCATCTCAGAACGGATAATTTAATAGAGAAAATGCTAAAAATGATTCGATTTTTTTTAATTTTTATTAGTAGATTTGCCCGTAATCGACAGTTGCAGTTCGCACTCCACCTTGTTCATAAAAAATAAGTTTATAAGAACGTCGTTATTTTGCTGTTCAAGGCGATTTTTGATTCTCACTATCTTCAAAAAATCGGGAGCCTTCGAGTGCAGTTCATCGAGGACCAAGAGGATTTTGATAAACTCCTGCTCGCTGCAAGCGCACTTGCTCCTCATAAGGTCCCCGATTTTAAAGGTAACCAAACTGACTGATTACAACAATAGCCGATCGTGCTCATTGTCAGTCTGCTCGCTGGCCAATTTAGAAATTGTCAAAAGTGAGTGGATCATTTTGTTGATGTACCGAAAGATATAATGGCCGCTAATCTTGTTGAGCTTAGCGGCGAACAGATCGATTTTTATGTCATTTTTGCAGTACTTGCCGACGCTAAGCTCCTAAGCAAAGAGGGTTTGCAGGTAAACATTCTATGCCTTTAGTGACTCAAAATATTCGTCAATTTTTTTGTACTCCAAAATGGCAGCTTAGTACAGCTTTACTTTTAAGTCGAGTTCGAGATTAACGAGTTTGCTGTTGGATGTTTTGAATTTGTACAATCTTCGATAAATGGAATCCTCAGCATTAGCCAATTTACCCTTCAGTTACTAGGCCCATTTAGTGAGCAATCGGAGGATCGAAGAGTCATGAATCTTGAAAATCGACCCGTTGATGTCCTCGTCGCTGAACAGACGCGTTCCGCTCGGTATCTTTTGGCCAATAAGAAAAGTCTTGTGACTATCTTTTATAAAGCTACTGTTTTTCTTGCTCTCTTCGTCTCTAATCGACTCCCCCCAGTTGACAAGTTGAGTTGCAAAGGTACCGTTTAACTATGAAAGAATGTTTTGATCAGGGTTTTTCTTGCGGTTAACGATGCCTGTGACTTCTTGGGCGATGCTGGAAACACCTTGCGAATTGCAGTTTTCGAAGATGCACTCCATGATCTCAGTGAAAACCTCGAAATTGGTCTCCTAAGACTCATCGTTTGGGTCAAACACTTCGTTAGTAAAGGACACCAATTTGTTGATTATTTTCATGATGTCCTCAGAGTAGTCTCCGTCCTCTCGATAGCTGATGCGAATGTTGTTTCTCAGCAGAAAGTCGAACTCGTCGCTCTATCGATTATTTATTGTTAAAATGCGAGACTTCACTCGTTTGCTGGCTCCGCGACTACTGTTTTGCGGATACTTGTGAATGATTTTCTAGAAAATACGCTGCGTTGACTCATTTACGAATGTCATTAATTCCACTCTCTTTTCAAGAGGTATTTTTGGATATTTTTCATAGATTTCCTTGATATTCAGCAGAATGTTCTTCGCTGCAAAGGCTTTGACTTCGACGTCAGAGAGTGTTTACTTTTTGAGATGGTTGAAGCTGATTGACGTTACTATTTAGATTACATCGATTAGCCAATCGCGAATTTCATCGTGGAAGGGCTGGAAAGAAATAACAAAATTGCTTTGCTCCAGGAGGGCATAATAACTGCTTTCAAAAGGAATTAAAATGCGCTCATCCCTGGGATCTAATTCTAAATTTGCTGGGCTGCTAAACTGTCCCATTCTACTCGCATTTATGTTTGCCTTTACTTCATCAGTAAGAATATTTAAAGAAACTTTTTTGACTGGATTAGTTTTAGGATCAATGGCTTATGAACTTCTTATTTTAGAGTTTTTTTCAATTCTGACTGGCTGCACATGGGAATAATTGAGATCATGAATTTCAGAAGAAGAAAAATATGGCTTCTGCTGCGAAATATTAGATTTGCGATTAAGAGAGTCCTTATATTTAAATCTAATTTAATCTTCCAGTTTATCTTTTTCATTCATTTCTGAGCTTAACAAAAAGCAATTAAATAATTTGACAAATTAACATAATTGTATAATCAAATGTTCAATCTCAAAAAGAATATCTATCAAATGTGCAAACAAGCAAAGAATAAACAGAAGATAAAATAACATTTTGAAATGGGTAAATCATAATCAATTAATATTGCATTCAATGGACAATAGTAACCCTTTAACCTATAATTGATGATGCTTTTAGGCTGTAAAAAGCTCAATAAAAAATGTTATATTTAAATTCAAATTCAGTATGATCCGAATTTATATTTAATCATTAATAATAGATATAAATTAGGATATTAAGTTTAATTATTTAATATGTTCAGGATTAGATTCTCATTAATTATCCAGATATTAGCTGTTATCCTCATAGCTAGTTCCAACAAAGTCAATCCATTAGCACTCGGCTTTCCTCTTGAAGCAACACTTTCTCCAAATCAGCCATATATATATCAGGTAACCATTGATAATCAGACATTCATTGATTCCGATCTATTATTTGTGATTCAATCTCCCCCTAACGATCCTCTTCAAGAACCCTTTCTTGATATCATAACATCTGATTCAGACATAGAACATTGCTATAATTCTGATGATGAATTTAGTGGCATATGCCGTCTTCCCAAATCTAAAATTCATCACAATATGACAATCAATGCTTCTATTTTATGCTATGTAAAGTGTAGTCTGACAATAAATGCCTTCTTCAGTAATAGATTTCGACCTACATTTGGCAATTCCATAGTATTCACTGCTTCCAAAAATGATGGACTGCCAGTTGATTTGGAAATACAAATTCCCAGTGACTTAGAGTATACTCAAATTTTTCTTTATGCAAAGATTATGAATTTTTAAGATGTAAATGAAGGGCTGGAGATGTATGCAAACATTGGAAATTAAGAAACCGAGCAGCCCAACAAAGATGACTATAATATGTACGGTTAAAGCATATATTGGGGTGGGCGTGGTTTATTTTTTTCAAAATAAATTGTAAAACCCGGAGATTGGATCAAGGTCTTTCTCTATTTATCTGAAGGTATGCAAGTAAGTTTCTAAAGTGGTTTTAAAAAGGAAAATAGCTATTCTATCGAACTTGGTAGTTCCTATTTTGATTTTACAACACCTCAATAAGGCAAGAATTATATCGTAAATACAAAAAATACAAATATTAATGACTCAATCATAGTGCTTAGCTTCCTTATTTATGCCGGAGATCCAATTATTTAGGTTTCTTTTGATAGCAATTTTAATCATGCCCTAACTTCTAATGAATACTTGGGAACAGTCATTTATTTAATTACTGAAGATCAAAGAATAAGTTATAATTTCGATGGATTGATCTACATCCAAATTAATTCATAATGGAATTCAGATTATTTTTTATCTACTTCAGTGTCTTAGAACAATTACATGTTTATATACCACGACAGAAGCTACTATAATGAGTTACAACCAAATTAAGTGTTTAACTATTTCTTTGATGAAGTTATATACCCAGCAAATAACACAGCTATTATTCATACTTATTCGATTAAGGTTGATATGATCAATGGCAAAGGAACATTCGGAGTACGCCTCTGTCCTGCCCCCTCAAAGGATGATATACTCATAAAAAACTGCTGGATTGACTCCCCAGATGACTTCAATAATACAAATGTTATGGCGTCTTTTTAAGAATTAACTTCATATGTCAAGAGTACAGATACTTATATCAGCATTATTTTTCAGTTTAATGTGTCGAAATGCCCTGAAATGACAGGCTCTGATGGATATTATTGCCTTTTCCAAATTGTTGGACTTGATGAAACGAAAGATACAATCGATTATACAATCACTTATAATAAGAGAGATTTTTCAGCTTTACTTAGATAGGGTCAGCTTAGCAAGGATATTATCTACAAGGATGAATATCTCTACTACAAGTTAGGACTTTCTTCTCTTCAGGGAGTTGACTCCATTACAGTATTTACAACTGTGATTGAAGGTGATATCTTACTAATCAGTTCAACAAAATAGCTATATCCAACTTTAGATACCAATACAACTTTGCTAAAGTACAGCAGTACTAATGATCTATTTTATTCTCGCGATTAAATTGCATAAAATATATACATTGCAATTTATGGCATTTAATTTTCTGAATTTACCATTGGAGTTATAGTTAGTAGAAAAGATAGTTCCAGCAATACCTCTATAATGAATCAAACAAACAACGATAACAGTCAAAGTACTAAAATAAGTTTACAACTAGACTTATCCCAGCAATTCACTCTTTAGCAGGATGATGAGGCAGTTACTTTTCAAATATCACCCCCTAGATCCATGAACATCACAGTTCAATTAATTCAATTAGTAGGAGTGGTCTCAATGGAAATTATATATTCCTAGGATGTTGCTATGACGTGCAGAAATCCAACCGTGAGCAATGCAAAAATAACATGTAGTTTTACAACTGTAGTGGGTGTTAATTACGCAGTAAATGTTAGAGCTATGAGAGGTGATACTCAAAAATTTGTAATTCTTTATCATTCATAAACCCACTGTACCCCCTATAGCTTAAACACTCCTCTTTTTGTATAATTAAGTAGTAACAATTCAGAAGCAGAATGTTCCATCTTTACAATTAGTAAACTTACAAATCTTTACGTAACAACTTCCATCCCGATACTTGAAGTTCTATCATAATCTCTTTCAATGCAGGTTTGTATTGAGGGGTATTGTATTGATACTTAATCTGCCCATCATTTTTAAATTAGCAAAGCTGATCTGAAGAATTATTGCTAGTTGGGTGAGAATAAAGCCCATCAGATTTCTTGCAAGATATAATTGAGCTATAGCTCTCTAAGCGACTAATAAATCCATTTTAATGTGATTGTGGAATAATAAGGTAAAGATATTAGCCTGTTTGATGGCATCAGTTAAAAAGTGAATAGTTACGATTTGTCTTCATCAAAAGGTAAATATTTTTATTATCACATTTATGATGTGTCAACCATCAAAATCATTTTCAGTTCTTTTGTCCAGACAAATTTCTACTTAGCTGCTCATTTTGTAGAAGAAGAATAATTCTTCAAAAATACTTCTAATATTTACTTACCCTCGAGAAGCTCCTTTAAAAATCTTTCACAGAAGTTTAATACTAATCTGTATGAAACTATAATAAATGAATTCAATACTAATATAATGACTATTTCAGTGGATATCATTAATAAATATTGTGAGTTTTGCCTATTAACAGTGGCTGTTTATCCTATTGGTAGCCAAAAAAAAGATCTATCCCTATTCTAAATTTAAATTACTCAGCAAGAAACTATGCTATTCCCTGGAGATTCTAAAACAGGATATCTTGAAAAAGATTAAATATATAATTATCAACTCCAAGGCAGTTAAGATGGTTCAGTAATTTATCTCCATGACTTAAATAAGTAATCAAACAGTCAATAAGATTGTTTTACTGCTCAAATGACCGATATTAATGATAATAACACTATTAGCATTCAGAGTGGTTTTACCTATCTGTAGGGAGGGTCTTAATTTACAGATGTTTACATACTGGCAATCGAAGATGTTTGCCACTACTAAATTACATATTCGCTCATTGCCACACCTCTTTTAACTATGAATTACAATCAAAAATACTCAATAAATCTCAGGAATTATAGCAGCGCATATTTTATCTACAATCATGTGCCTAATGAATCTTTCAGGATTATTGATCTTATCGAAACAGGATCATGTTTTATATTTGCGATGCCCATTACCAATCAGACTATTTAAAGCTTGATAGTGTAGAATCCTTTCGATTTTCCATTCTTAAGTACTGATCGAATCGGAGATTTTTTAATTAATAGCAGTTCAAGTGATTTCTGTTATGACTGTAGTTATTTTATTGTAGTGTGGGGAAATCCCTCTGTAAACTTAGAGCTATTAATAAATGACCTGGAAAGTAGTATCCCTTTAAGCATTAACGGTCTGCTAAGTGATAAAATAAAACAAATATAAAAATAACGATCATATAATTACTACTCAATAACTGCCTTTAATATCACAATCAATATACTCTATGGAAAAATGCAAGTCGTCGTTTTAGATCCAAGCTTACAGGAGATTTATAGTTCAGTCATTTAACAATATACCGTTATTAATGTTCCACATTATCAGGGAACATAGAAATAATCTGTTGATTTCAATTCATATTCAACCAGATATTTAATCACAGTTCGCCCAATATAAGACTCGTCATATACCATCAAAATCAATAAACTCTCTATCACTTAGCGTATCTTTTAGGGAATTTCTTCAGATATCACTGTAAATTCAAATAAATCCACCATCTTAGAGTTTTTAAATCTCAGTCCACCCAGTACCCACGGTATCAATAATAATATTAGTCTGTTGCTAGAAGTGATCGATGTATTGACCAACGAATCCCAGCCGATATAGATTTTTACCTAAGTCTTCCTCGAGACTGAGGAAGGGGGATAACCTCAGAAAATTAATCTTAATGCTTTGATAAAATCTGACAATAGCTTTAATTTACAGATTCCTCAGTACTTGGGAACCTACTATATAAACATCTCATCAATTCAAGACTTAAAAATTTCAGTAATTCTGGTAAAGCAGTCTTTAATCCATCTCAAACCATCCATGAAAGCTATAATGAGCAATGATGGCAACTTTTAGCTTTATTCCAAATTCCAGTCTGTGATGATATAAGTTTTCACTTGTTCTGGTGAGGTTGGAATTGAATCTAGTAGTGATTTTCTTGATTTCAGTAAACGTGGATAGCAAGCCAACGAGGTCCTTCTTGATCAATATAACATTGGCGGTCATTATGTAATTTCAGCTCAGGCTATATATGGTGAGTATTTCATTCGAGTGTTTAGTCATCTCAAGAATCAATTAGATATGGCATATCTCATTTCATATTATTTCTATAACCACAACGAAACTACGCCATATAGACTCATTACTATTCCTGATCGATAGATCTTGTTCTCTTTGACACCAACCAACATTAATTTCGAGCTCAATTCGATAAGCATTGCTTTAGAACTATCTTCCTCTATTAAGGAAGTTATCATCGAGTATCGACTTTACATATCACACGACAAAAATGCCGTGAGTAAGTTTGCTAACTGTCGACTTGGCGATGTTTACATACTGATGAGCCGGCCCGATTTGAATCAAAGCATCATTTAGTTTCCCATCTAGGTAAATCTCATTTTATGTAGATTAATAGCTTAGCCAACATTATTGGAGACAACTAAATTTATTTTGTTGGAGCTGAAGTTGTAGTCTAGATAATACCTACTGAAACAGCAGATTAGAACTATCCTTAATATCTTCGTATCATTTATGAAGTAATTCAATTAACTAGAGTTGGAGCACCACAAATTGCAAGCACTTCCAGCACTTCCTCGGCTAAATTCTTGGTAATTTGGTTTGTTCTGCCTTTTATTATTGCTGGAGTTTTATTTTACTTATCAATCAAATTCTGCCTCAAAAAATATAGAGGAATACCAAATGAATTTATTGAATAGATCGGCTAATCAAGATAAAAAATGGAAACGGAAGACATGAGCCCCTGCAGCGATAAGGTTGTTAATGTTGAGACTGTTCCGATATGATGTAGCATATATTACCTATTTAACCAAAATATATAAGTGATTCGCTAAACTATTAATGAATAATCTGGAAACAAAAATTAAAATCAAAACAGACTAGCACAAGGGTTTGCATTTATATTTTCTGGAAGTCATATCTCCAGAATAATTTTAATCTTATGTTGAGCATCAAATTACTCTTGAAAAGTAGTTAAGCTCAGTGTGGGTGCATTTTTAAACTTCAAATTTCCTTATTCTGGATTTGCTTGTCAACAGACTTAATTACAAGATACATCATGGTCTCGGAAAGGAAGTGGTGGCCTATCAATGGCTAAGGAAAGATGAAGATTTGGTTGTGCCCTATTCAATATTTTGGAGTGCTGCAGGAGCAGTTGTTGTTAAGGATAATAAAATACTACTTGTTCAAGAAAAAAATGTAAAATAATAATAATAATGCAGGGACCGAGAAAAGGGAAATACGGGTTGCCTGGGGGAAGAGCCAATCGGAACGAACTGATTGGTCAATGTGCATAGCGATAACTTTTTTAATAAACTGGCATCAAGGCCAAATTTTCAAGAGTTGTATTTGCTCGCGAGTTATCAAAGAATCAGTTGGATAACTGCGTTGATACATACTTTGCTTGTTTCATGGAGTTGAATGAGGCCAGTTTTGATAGTTTTAGTATCTGCAGCCGAGAACTCAGCGGATTTGCTTGGATTGAATTATCAGAATATTAGGAATTTTGCAATAAATATTCATCAGGCACACAAATAACTGCATGCCATCATATAAGTAAACTATATCGAGAGGGAAAACTATTGAGGGAAAGTAAGTATCAAACTGATCTTAATTTTGAAAAGGGATTATGCTTACACCGTTTGTGATGGGTTCATACACATTTATCACATTTATATCAGATTTATACTTATAAATGGATGAGTTCACCAAAACAGCCTCAGCACTCATCGCCATATCCAAACACATAATATCGCTCAACAAATAAAAAGCTGAATTCGCAAAATCAATAAACTATCAAATCCCACAGTTGTTCTAATTGCTGGGAGAAGTGTCTAAATCAAACGATATGATAACCATTGAAGAGAGTAAATTAAATATTAAATTAAATGAAAGACAGATGAACTCGCTTTATGGTAAGTACAGTCGAAACAAGACTTACCTCACTCCTGATGAGTAAAATGGGAAATATTTAGCCTTTGCAACTATTTGCATATCAGCAAGCATAACCTCAAACGGATGCACTCAGTATACACTCTTGAAGAAACATCACTTCGGGAGTTTTAAACTTTACTTTAAAAATAAGAAAAAATGGAAGAGGAGTTAGTCAAGCTACTTTAGTAGATACATTTAGAGCGATGGTTTAGCGAAGTAGATTTTTTCAACAACGGATACATAGACACTTCTGCTCTCTATGAGTATCTAATGCATTACGATCAAAGCAACTCACCTTTCGAGGAATATAATGCCCTTCTTATCCTTAAAACCATTAAGAAATATAGTCATAGCGATAAAGTGATTCTCCAAGATGTGAGGGATTATATCAATCCTCATGAGGAAATTATTCAAAATCTCCTCACTAATGATAACTTACCAGATTCAACAAATCAGCTACATCGTCCTTCCAAGAAGAATTCCACTTTCTCTTCTGACCTTTCCATACAGAACTCATTCATCAAGTTAGGTACAAAATTTATGTAAAAAAAAGAGACAAACATCGTCAAAAATACTCTTACTCGTGAACAAATTGAAGAATAACTGAGACAACAGTCTAACATCACTTTCGAGGAGCGATTAATAAAATTACACTCACGTAATGAAAGATACATAAAGTAAGCTAAACGACAAATGGAAGGAGTAATTCCCATCTGCAACGTTCAAATTAAATCTCACTTGCAATTACACAATTCCAAAGCAGATAGTTCTGATCTTATCGTCAAACTACAACTACTTGGAGATATTTATAATAAAATAGTGCACTAAATCCAACATCTTATTATAAACAACTCAAAATTTACATTTATTAATGCCTACAGTTTGATGGACTATGATGAGGAAAATAATGTTAATTACAACGACTGGATAACATTTTTGAAAGAGTTTAATTTTGTCATAACCACAAAGAAGATTAACACATTTTTTTAGGTCTACTCAAGTGACGGAATCATGAAATTCAGTGATTTTTTAAAAGCATTCAAATATCTGGGAGCGGAAAATTAATATGTAAGATGCCAGGCAAGATACTCGCTGATTTATGAGGGGTGGACCGACATTTTAAAAGACAATTATAGAATAGCTCTTTCTAAATTGATTAGGTCGGTTTAATAACGATAAGCCTTGAAAAGAATAATTTATTAAAAACGATAATAAGTGATTACCCTGATGAGTAGATTTACCTATGCATAGGAAATCATGGAATTGCTTGGGCAAGAGTATAAATATTTTATCCTTGAATGCTACCGAGATGATGTTTTCAGTATATAGAGGCTATTAGGTAGCAAGTGATTATATTATTTTTAGATACAATAATCAGATTAAATATCAATTATAACTTACTAATCTCATTCGATTTTTTCTTTTATTAAGGATATTTTTGTTCTAAGAGCAGGAAATATCCTTAAAACGCTTCCTAGGCTCCAACTTTCACATTATATCTTTTTTTGAATATAAAAATTCTCCTAGATGTCCCAATCCTCTTTATTAATTATATTTAATTAATTCAATTTTTTAATTTGCTTTTCACTCCATTCCTCTTCATCATATCCAAGTTTTGGTGCCCAATCAACGATGGGGCCAATGGTTTGTACTCCCAAATCCTTTACTGAAGACTATTCAGTCACTGATCTTCTTTAATTTAATGCCAAACAAATAAATCGAGAAACAACATCATATATGGTTATAACATATTGCATAGATTATTAATTTGCTTCCTTGTTGGTTATTATTACGGTTCTGATAGGAAAATGCAAGCGTCTAAAGAGAAATAGTTTGAGGAAATAGGTTTCACCCTGTGGGCATAACAAAAATTCAAGGTAAATATTATAAAGTTAAAAACATCTTGCAAATTGAGATATATTATTGAGTACTACTTTGAAAGAAAGTATTCCAGAAGCCTTAGAATCTAGCTTATTCCAAAGTGTCATGAATCTTTATTCATTAAAAAAAGAATTAATTTAAGATAAATTGGCTTTTGAACTATTTTGCTTGAAGCAAATGATTTCTTACATTGTCTAGAAGATAAAGACAGCAAATAAACAATTTCTCACAATCAAACCAATAAAAAAAGTTATCAATTCAATTATATGTAAAATTACTTCATGAGATTATTAGTTCTACAGAAAGCTCTAATAGGTTCCTCCGAAAAGACCAACTGTGATACTTCCAAAAATGGTCATAAAATCTTTATTGAGAAATGATGTAAGTAAAGATGAAATTAAAATGGAAAATATAAAGAGCCATATTAGAATCCATAGAGTCAACCTTATTTTAGAAAATATAAATTTTATTATTTGTTGAGAACCAGAACGGAAAATATAATAAAGTTGTGCTAAATGAAGAGGTCCTAGAATGAGAAGCATTTGCAGAACATGCTTGAGCTACAATGAACCATTAACTTTATGAAAAGGTACAATAAAAACAATCATTCCTGGAAAAGACACTAAAAACATTAGTAAAATCCATTTATAATCTTGTAACTTACCTCGAAAGACAATTAATTCACTAATGAATAGTAAAATCTACAGAAAGAAAAAATAAAACTTTGCTATCTTTAATTGAAAAATTTGATGATCCGTGATATGAGTATTAAAAAAATGAATTAGGAGAAGTAAAACAGCACTCACTATTTGAATTATCAATTTTATAATTCCATATTTTCTTGAGGAAAAAACAGTCACAAAGTAACCTTTTTATATATAAGCTTGAGGATTAAACTCAAGAGTTAAAGATAAGATCTTTTATTGTATTTTATTTTTTTAGAATTATTTTTTTGCTTATTAATAACTACATTTTTCTTGTTTCTCAAATATTTTTCCTATTTCAGCATCTTAATCAAACTATTTTTTAATTCTGAAAAAATTAAGTAAAATTCCAACACAAATGCATTGAAATGGGATACTAATAAATAAATAGAATAGAGAATTTTGAATTTTAAAGAATCCAGTATTATCTGAATAGCTGTCTGATAATTGACCAAGTAGATCATACCCCTTTGAAAAAAATCTTGTTGCCTCAGCTACAGATTTTAATAAAGATACAAAAGAATTTTAGTTCGTTATTTGGCTAGTTGTCATCTACAAAAGTGAACTCAGCAGAACCCATATAACAATGAACAAAATAATAGTTTTTGACAAGACTAAAGCTACCATTTTTATCAACTCATAGCCTTCATTGAGAGAAGGAAAAAAGGGCATTAATAAATAGACTCGAGCTACTCTAAGTACTAAAGAATCCATAAATAGTCTAAATAGATATATTTTTACACGCTAAAATTAATGATGATGGCAAGTGTGCAGAACAAATTAAGGATATTATACCATTTATAGTTGATAAACGAGGCTTTTCCCCAGAATCTGAATGTAATAATGTTTAAAATAGCATCTACTAGAAGAATGCAATCTAAAGTCAATAAGATTGAGTCATAAATAGGAGAACCTTTGAGTACGATGTAACCTGCAATACTAGCAATCAAATAAACAGTTAAAAATCTAGGTTTATTAATCTGATAGCTTTATTTCTGAGAGAATGTATAAAGTGTCTGTCTAATTGTTAAAAATTAAAAAGATATAAGAAAAAGGGATTCTAAGTAGGATAGTTTTTACTTTATTTTTTTATAATATCTAAATTTTAAAGGCAAGATTATTATTATTATTAGGAGTATTTTGGAAAAGGCAAATTAATTTCAGATTGAATACTGTCACGAAAAGATAACATAACACCTTCACTAAAGATTATCTTTAAAAAGATAAGCTCTCCCACTAAAATTAAAATCAATTTTATGATCAATCCCACGCCACCAGAGCGATCTAAATTTTATCTATAGGAAACATTTTGATATTGCTATATCCAGTTACTATTGGCTATAATTGTAAAGTATTTCACTACCTCAAGAATGAATCCACCTTCAGTAGAGTATTGAAAAGCTATGGTAGCCATCACAATAGAGACTATAAACATAACAAAGACATAAGGAAATATTGATGAAATAATACTAAAAAATAGTCGTAATTGCCTGTTGAAAGTTTTCAGGAAACTGATTTTGCATAAGTAGGTTGAGCTTATAAGAGGAATATATACAATTCTCAAAATAAGTAAAGATGAAGAGAGTGGAGTAATTGGAGAACTTTGTTAAAGAATGTAGACACCAATATATATCCGGCAAATATAATCTAGGAGATGAGATAAGTATATGATTATTTCAGTCTTTACCATAGTTATTTAGCATAATCTTTGCTATTTGTCTTGTTCTTAGTCATTGAAATAAACTGTGTACACTTTCATCAAAATAAAAAAAGACCAAACTATAAATATAACTCCTAGGGCTAAGCCAATATTGGTGTTTTTATCTAAATCGAGCATTCCCATAGTGAAAGTGACAGCAAGAGCAAAATGGATGCCACAAACTAAAATGGTGAACCATAGAGCTAAGCATTTCCAAATTTAGCAACGATAAGATTCAGTTTTTATTTCATTAATTTCAGTTACTATTGTCTGTCCTGTTTTAAATTTGGAGGGTTTATTAGAAAGATCAGTTGGCTACTTTAGCTCAAGATTAAATGATACCTCAACTGGTAATTTTAGCTAAGATACATTTTAACTTTGTCGGTGTATCATTTAAACTTACTTTGAGCTATTCGGACCAAAAGTAGGAGCCATAATTGAATTAATTTATCCTAAACCACTTTAGTTGGGACTTTTTCTTTCCGCAGATGATATCTTCTCATTACCTTCGAACTATAACGAATTTAAATTACTTTAATTTATTCTCTATTCGAATAGAACAAGAAATGGTGGCATTAAATAAAGCTGCATGAAGATAAGAAGCAAGATATTAAGAATAATTACTACAAAAGCTGGAGAGGAGTTTAGATACTATATTACAATAATTTTACAATTTATATTGCCTTCGAAGAATGACTAAGCGTACCGACTGAAAAAGAGGTGAAAATGCTATGTACTAAATCTTCATAGTTAAAAAATCCAAAGGCTAAAGACATATCGAATTAGTATTCCCTTCTATCAGGAGTAATATCATATGTCATTGGATTTAAGCAAGATAAATTTTGATCACATGTTCTACTACCGCACAGCATGCTATCTTAAGGTATTGGGAATGATTAATTAAAAGAATACTAATATCGGCAACGGTTGTTGATTTATTGGTACATTCCTTGAGAAAAGATAACTGAGAACAAGATTATAGTTATGAAAAGAGGCATTGATACTTTGAAAATTCGTTTTATTTTGTGGCTATATTTTAAAGTTAGATCTTTAAAGGAATAGTTGTAATTCATTGGAAAAAATAGTCGCAAACTCCTTAGCACTTGAAAAACAGATAGGAAAAAATCACTTGTTGAAGAAGGCTGATAAGCAAATAAGGCTGCTGTTAAAATAATGCTCATCAAATGTAAAATGTCATCCAATTAAAGGCATTTTTTCATGATTCCTAGTTTATGAATGACTAAAATTGCAGCAATCAATAGCCCTACAAAATCTATAATATGATATCCGTTGATAGAAGTATAGTCTGTTTGCGAAGTGCCCACCAAATAGCAACACCAAATGATTATCTTTGCAAAATATACCAAACTTTTATCCGATTCTCGCTCATTATAAACTTCATAGCTCTTTTGCTTATTTTTAAAAATTCTTTCAGGTAATATTTGAGTTTAAGATTTGATATTATTAACATTCTGAGAAGGTAAATTTTATAGAGAGGCAAATTTAGGCAAATCCATCACTGAAGACGATACTTAGTTGAAGTCTACGTCGCTTTCAAATGACATTGATTCATTTTATATTTTAGGATTGATGTGCTAGAGATCAATGCCAATATGATTGCGGATAGGATCTATTTCTGTTTCCCTCATTAATTCGTGAATACTCTGCATCTTCTGTTTAAATTATGATTAATGAAAATATAAACTGCAATTGCCAAATTATAATGATCGCCCTAAATTATCAATAGAATCATCTTTGAGATTATGATTTTCCTTTATTTGCTTTAATTTACAAATAATATCTATACATTGATTTTCTTCTGAGAAGAAAGGCATATTTTTTCTAAAAACGAAAGGATAATTAGACTTATCATACTAACTTTGGTTATTTAAGAAAACTCCTCGATTCAAAGATATTATTTTATTATTTTTTAGCATTAATATTGAGTCATTGATCGCTAATTGCTTTTTACCTATAATATATTGGATTTGGATAATGAATAAATATAGATTATAGTTATTGATATGAAAGATGAAGATGATCTTTCAGAGGAAGACACGGAGATGAACAATGAACTTGAAGAACCTCATCTAAATCGAGGAGAGAAAACAAAAAAATAAAAAATGGCTTCAGCTGTAATACTTGGATTGGTCATAATAGGACTATTCATTGCAGTATATTTTGTTCTTGAACTGGCAAACTTTGTGCAGCCAACACCAAAAGTATTTCTATCTCCGACTTAATATGGATTCAGATAGACAAATGACAGAGTTTATAGATCTAACAAAAAAAGAAAAATCAGTCAATAGATATAGCAATTGTATAAAATAGTGAAAATAGATTAATCCTCTCCCTAAAATTTAGTTTCTATTGAACAAATGAATATGGCCCATATACTGTATAAAAAAGCAATGCTAAAATTAGATTATTAGCATCTAAAAACCATGGTTTAATCTCATTCAAATGAACTATTAACAACATAATCGCAAATAACATCTGATCAATATCTGCAAGCAATTAAATTACTCTAGTTTACAACTTTTTCAATTGCTGATAATTCTCCAGATTAAATTTAGTTACAAAAAGAAGAAAAAGAAAGATATATATAAAAGTATGGTATTCTATAAACCAAGAATACATTTCAAATCTGTTTAATTTTATTACTCAGTCACAAAGGATTGCAATATTCAGATTATTTTTATGCTTTGAAGTCAATTTTTCAACAATAATACCCTAATTTTAATGTAATAATTATCAATAATATACCTTAAATGAATATGGATGCAGATATTGTGAATTTAGTGAAAGAGATTAGCAATGGTCGAGCAACAATACTTAGTAAAATATCACAAGCTGATTAAATAAATGAAGGTCAATCTGTTTATTATTCACTTCATAAATATTGCTCATCTAGTGATATCTCCATTATAATGAGAGACAGTGGATAATTGATAGGCAGGCAGGTCTTCTCTCTTCTAAATAAATTCCATATTTAAAAATAAGCACCCTTAATCTTTACAAACCATTTACTCTAGATGGGAAATAGTATGGCTCAACTTTAGGATGAGTATAGATATAAAGTCCAAATATATCCTAAATTAAAAGATCCACTTAATGTAAGATAGGCTCCTTACAAAACTAAATATTTAAAAAGTTATAGTAGTAAATTACTGTTATCGCTTCCACTTAATGTATTTGTAGGCAGCGAGGAAAGAAGAGATAATTCATTATTCGAGGCAAATTTATAATTTGCCGCTCTTGAAGTAGCTTGTGGTAAATATTTCCTTTTAGAAGAAATTTTATATAAAGCCAGTCGAGCAGAACTATAAACATCTTTATAAATTGAACAAGCAAGAAATAATTAAAAAATGCAATGCCAAAATTAAGGATTTTAGTAGTCTAGCAAATAGAATTAATAGGTTATTGATATTAATGAAATAAAAAATAATCTTAATCCTTGAAATCTGATTAATTTATATTTCTCAAATATTTTTAAAGCATCAATTTAATAGGCTCGAAATATTATTATTATTTTAATGTTATTTCGTATTTTATTTCATTTCATAATCATCTAAATTATAAAATAACATCACTTTGGAGAATATGGATATTTTATTTTAATGTTTTTGATTGCTGTCAATTATCCGGCTGAAAAAGCAGAATATTTGATTGAATAGTCATTAATTATAAGTTTCTATTGTTTAATAAATGCGTTCATTTGGCAAAAATGTAATATACATATCACAGAAATTGAGCAACATAGATACAAATCAGGATAAATTTTTTCCATTCATGAACAGTCCACTCCTCCATTCGAGTGCGATGAACCAATTTGCCATTAAGAACTTGCATGCTATATGCAATCTTAGTAATATTCGTCATCATATTCCTCATAAAGAAGATGTGCAGTAGTTTGTATTCTTTGGAAGGAGTAATGTCGGTAAGAGCAGTTTAATCAATACTTTAATTAGAAAGGATTACGTGGAAACAAGCAAAAAACCTGGTAAAACAAAGTAGCTTGCATTTTTAACAATCAATTCAGCTTTACCAACATATTTAGTCGATGCTCCGGGGTATGGATATGCCTCAGACGCATCTAAGCATGACATCTTGTAATGGGGTCGACTCATATAGTATTATCTAAAGCACACTCCCATAACTGACAACCAAATCATTTTAGTTCTGGTTGATATTTTACATGGAGTCAAGAATACAGATGCAATGCTGCTGAAAATGCTCAAATCAATGAAGAAAAATTTTATGCTAGTTTACACAAAATGTGATCGTGCTGGAGAAAAGCAAATAGAGGAATCAATTAAAATAGCGAAATAGATTCAATAAAAATTTTCTTCTATGAATTTTTACGTTCATTTTACTAGTGCTCGTTAAAACATTGGAATATCGTAACTTAAAAATCATTTAATGTATAAAATGGCAGTGAGACAACTAATAGCAAATGGGGGTAGTGCAAATTCATAAAAAAATAAAAAATGATTGCTTGAAATTTATCACTTCTCTTTTTGGTTTTATCTTAAATGTATTCATGATAATTTAATCAATCAATTATACACGCTCTTGTTTAATTTCTTATTTGTCTTTTAATATAATAATAAATATGGTAGCTTGAAAAAGATTTCTATCATTAAATTTCAATAAATTCAAATTCATCATTTAGATTATTTTGAAGAAGTATCTTGATTTCAGCAAGCTCATATTGAGTTTTAATAAGCTAAGATTTATATTTATTCATTACCAATCTTAGTTATAAATTCTAATTACGAAGATGCTGCTATGCGTTTTTTATTTCATAAATCATTTTTTTGCTATTAGATTATGGTTTTTATTATGGCAATTTTGAATGTTATTGGTGAAATGAGCTGGGTATTTATACATGCTGATCCTCTCCAATAAATGATCTAAGATTGTTAATCTCTTCTTGGATATTTTTATAATTTTTATCAAAAAATAAAGGTTAATTTTTATGATATTAATTGGTTTTTGGGCTAGGGAAATATTTCATATCTTTTTACTCCTAATCTTAACTAAACATTTTCTTGGGGCTCTGCTTTCCAAAGTATATTTTGTTAATTATTTCTTTTTTTATTGTTTATTGCTAGCTACTTTAATGTTCACTCTGTTTCTTCTTTTTGGACTTCGTTGATTGTAAATTTTATTGAATTCCTTACAGCAGAGATTCTTATTATTTTTATTCGATATGAATAAAAGAAGCTTACGGATTAATTTCAGGTTGATACTAATCTATTTACTAATCCGCTTTCTAAAATTATATTTAGTGCTTGCTTATGAATATCTATTTTCCTCTTTTGAGAAGATTGATTTATGATTCAAGTTTAGATATCCTCTATCTAAGATCCATATTTAACTTTGTAAATTTATTTTAGAGACTGTCCAAAAACTATTCATTCTTTCTATAAACCTCAGTTAAAACATTCTTAAAATTCTATTCGACTTTACTCCATTTGCTACTTTAGATTTCATTAAACTCATGATTGCCGCCATTTCTCTCAAAATCTGGTTCAGGAGGACTGATCTTTTGAGCTCCTTGTAAATATATTTTTTTTAAGAGTGTCCAATTGATTTCAGACTATTTTTGTATTACTCTAGATTTTAGATGAGTTTATTCTTGCATTATTTAATATTTATATATTTGACAAATACAGTTGATAAGTCCATCTTAAAAAATATTTTTGGATAAAATCAATATTTTCTCATGATTGGAACGTTTGGAATAATATTAAGTCCGCCTTGATTTCCACCCCAAGTGGTTTATTTCTTGCTTATATTTTACAGTCTTTCTTGATTATAGATAAGCACCTTCTGAAAATTTTACAAGCTATTAATCAAATTCTTTCTAAATTGAACAAATAATTACTTTTTTGATCCGCTCGTTACAGGAAGAGAGTTTTTCTTTTCAAAATTTCCTCTATCATTATTTTTATCGTTGGCGGAGTTGTAATTATTGTATCTAACCCTATCAGTTTCTGCAGTTTTATTTGGTAGATCAATAATGTGTTGACTTGTGCGAATGCTAATTGGGGTAGAAGGGGGATTATTTTTATTTGAAAGAAGTAAATAGAACTCAATCTGAGAATAGTCAATGGGATCTGAGCTAATTATCTTACTTAAGTGACTCCATTCTCGCATAACTTAAGGATTTTGTGAAACATAAGGGGCCACAGATTTTTAGAAAAATGCTTTGAAAGATTCTACTAATTTCTTTTAGCTCATGATTTTTATTTAATATTTAAATCAATCAATTTTGAACAAAAGATACGGGCATTCAATGTTCTTATTATTAAAAGCACTAGATGAATCACTATCTTAAAATTATTTCCTGAAGCCTTGGTATAAAAACAAAATGATGAAAATGTAGAATTGATTGTTTTTTAAAGAGATTAAAAAGATTAATCGTATTTATAAACTTATGTTAATAACATCATACTTGTATTTTTAACTTTGAAGTCATTAAATTAAATAAGGTTCTTTTTTTACAATAAAGTTTCTAGGCTAATTTTTCACGACGGATCCTATCACAAATATTATTTCTTATTTTTGGTTGAGTTAATTCTCCTATAAAATTGATTTTTCGTCTATCACTTTTATGAAAACCGTTATTATTATTGGATAAATTTGAGTTTTCCACTTATGGATTCAATTTATTTTTAGAAAAAGGTAGTCTATGAGTGCTTTAAAGTTCAGAATAATTTGTAAAGTTTTTAACATCTTCATCATTATCATCACAATGAATTTCTTGGCCTTCAGTTAGTATTCGACATTTATTCAGATCTTTATTTTTGAAATGCGAATTATTAGAGATAGAATGGCTGAAATTAGTTGAGAAAACTAATTTGCAATTTGTTGGGCGACTAAGTTTATTCTATGAATACTGATTATAAAGGGATTTGGCCCGTGTTATTCTAAAATGAATTTGTTCGTTTTATTGATCAATTTTTTCAATTTTTCTATAACTAGAAACAATAGCATTGTGATGCAAAAGATTATCTGAAATACTCCCCGCCCCCATGCTAAACACAAAATTTTTGTGATCATACTCCATAATTTTTTGCAGCATTTTTGCATCATTACTTTCGCTTTTTTTCAAGGCCTCTAAATATTAAGCTTAATACATCTCCTTTTAAAATCACTTGTGTATTATTTTCTTGATTTAATATTCTCATGAAGTGATAATTTTTACTTATCAAAAGACATACTTTTTTTGAGAGAAGTTATGGATCGATATCGGCTTTAGTTAATTCGCTTTCTATGCTCGGAAAAGTTTCTGTGTGCTATGAATATTACTTGAATATTTAAATTTGTTTTACCAAGGATGGGTTGGCGCTTTTAAGCAGATGCGGCCGCATGACAATTTTTATATTTTTATTGGAGAAATAGAATATATTTATCAAACTATATGAACAAGCAAATTTAGGGTTTCCTTTGTATTCAATTTTGTTTCTAAATTTAGCAAAACAATTATCACAGTCATCACATGATCAATTTTAACATTTTTTTAATAAAAGAATATATCATTATTATACAAAGATCAATCTAATGGGACCAGCACCAGTTACTAGACCTTTGTCAACAAAAAAAGTCCAAATTGACTAAGCTATTAAAAAATTTCCTATAAATCTTTTCTCTGAATCCCTAAAAAGGGGAATTAATCCTGAAAATCCTTCTCAGTATAAATCTTTTTATCAGTTTGATTTCGTGAAAAATATCCCTGTACTTCAATTGGGATAATTGAAAGTTATTTTAACGAATAAAAGAAGTATGGTGCAGCAACGATCATTGGTTGTAAATTTGCAATAACCTGTGCAACAAATTGCTACTCTATTGCTAAAAGATAATGTGCCCATTAAATGTACCTACTTTTGACAGGAAATAGTAATAATTACAACAGCATAAAGGTAAAGAAAGTATTTTATGAATCAAGCATATCCTTATTAAATTTATAAAATGAAAAAGATATTATTTCCTCTTCAATGATCGATTATGCTATTTTAGAACTGGATTGTGAAGAGGATCTGGATTTTTAATATGGGAGTTTGGGTTATAACTTTGAGTAAATTCAAGAAGATTAAATATAATAAGGATCAATATTTATTATTGGACTTCAGCAAAATTAAAATGGAGATATAAATAAACAGATAGTTAATATTAATATCTCTATTGATAAAAATAGTCTTAGATATGAATTGGATAACTCAAAAATTGCAAATGGAAGTCCAATTGTACATAAAATAAACAAATAATACGAAATCATTGGCTTACATTTTAACAGATTAGATTAACACAAATTATGTCGTGGACTTAAATTTACTATTCCTATTTATAATAAAATTAAATAATTTTTAAACTTTGAAAAGGAACAACTGCTCCTATGTATTAATACAATAACTTAGGGTTGGGCCATTTTGGTAATGAAGGAATTTAATACGCTTGTCAGTTGCAAAATATTAATCCAATTTTAGTGAATTTTGGTATAAATTGAGTTATAAAGGACGAACTATGATAGATGATGATTCAATCGATTATCTATGTCAAACAAACTGGAAAGATGTCGTCCATTTAAATTTTTGTATTTGTGCTGGCAATTTAGTTGTTAATTAAATAAAAAATGAATGCGAAAACAACTTGAGTAAGGCTAAATTTAGAAAGCTTCACACTTTAGATTTGCGTTATTAGATTATGACTTAGAATTCAATCAGATTGGAGAAAAAGGTGTTTATAATTTAAGTAAAGGAAGCTGGCCACTTTTGTCCATTCTACTCTTAAGTCAATTGTTGCTGATTTAGAAGAAAATATTATTACAGGGCAATGTCTGAAATATATTAGCTAAGCCAATTGGAAAAATTTGAATTATTTTTCGTCCAGTATTTTAAATTATAATACAGATTATCCTATAATAAACAATGAAGGAATTTAATAATTTAGCAAAGCAGATTTTAAAAATATGTCTCACCTTGACTTAAGTACTGTTTAATATATTGAGACGGAACTGCTTTAACAGAAGATGGATGTTTTTGGCTTGCTCAAGCTGATTGGAAATATTTAAAAAAGATAGAGCTTGGCGGAAATTCATTCAACGGAAATGCATTATTATATCTGAGCAAAGCTAAATGGAGACGGCTATAAGAAATAATACTATGTACATTTATGACCTATCTAGGTAATAGTTTGCTTGGGGATCCATAAATTTGTTACCTGAAAGACAGTAATTGGCCTTAGCTTCAAGTCTTAAATCTATGTAATTATATTTTTGAACAAAGCTGGTAATAGTATTGGTTCAAAAGGATGTAAATTTCTAATTCGAGCAAAATGGACAAAACTGAGAGAACTAAATATAAGTTTCTAGTTGAATATTTAGACTAAAATAAGATTTAAAAGGCTGGAGTTTCTCATTTGTCAAAAGGCTAGTTTCCAAATCTGAAAACATTAACTTTGAGTATATTCATCTTTATTTTAGCAAATAATCTTCTTGGTAATGAAGCTGCAAATTATGTTATTAAAGGAAACTGGAAATAATTATAAAATTTTTATATACGTAAGTATCTATTAATTCAATAGGTCAAAAATAAATGGGATAGGAAGGAACAAAAGTGATTCTCAAAAGTGATTGGAAAATTAAAGATATTAGTTTAAGTATTAAAGATTAAATATAGTGAATACAATTGACAATCCAGCCCTTTTGACATTAATACGAAATAAATACTTTCCACAATGATCAAAAAAAAATTATTAAATGACCATTAAATAATATATCCTTTGATTAGCTTCCAATATATTCAGAATCTTAAATCATATTCTTAAAGATTTCATGTATTCTATGCTAAAACGATCTATTTTTGATTCCACCCAAAGAGAATACGGCCATAAAAGTCCAGCCAACCCAAAAATATACATCCAAACTCCATAATCACATCCGAGGTTTCCCACATAAAAAGCCTGCCTATCTATTAAGCCTGGTACTGCATAGCCCATAGTATAATTTTGGTGCACATCTCTATTGTGGCGTCTCTTGAAACTTGCATAGTGCATTTCAAAATTGTTACTGCTGAGGGCATCAACAAAGCGATATCTCACAAAGAAGTGAATAAAAACAATATTTTTATTGGATCTAATCCTATCAGCCTTTCCACTCTAATCTATAGTTTGTATTGGAGTTAGATACTCCGTAGCGACATGAGTTGTCACTTTTTCTGTAGTTGTGTAATGTTCATGTCTTGTATTCCCGTTAGAATCTCTGACTGTTCTTGTGTGATGTCTTGTCTCATAGTGATAGCATTCCGCATGAAAAGTGAATCTTCCAATTAATGCCCTAACTCTATCATAGGAACTTTCAAAATTTTATCCAGCATTTATATTATTTAGATACGCCCCCAAAGGATTGCATATGAAACCTACTAATAAGTAAAGGACATAACTTCCGATACAAATTCCAATTAATGCTCCTTGACTTAGATCAACTGTAGTAGCAAAATATAAAACAAGCCCGGTAACTTCTCCTCCTATTAGTAATATAGTCGCTAATAAAGCTTGACAGTGTATGGAGCTATCTTGATGTTTTAGTTTGTTTGTATCTTAGGCAAATTATGAGGTTCTATACTCAGCAAAGTTTTGAGTTGGAACGTTATCCTGAGGATATGAATTATCATTTGGCACATAAGGACTTGAGTTATTGTTCTGATCTGGCATATTATTGTTTGCATAGGGATCAAGATTGTTGTTTACCAAGGGTTGAGTGTTTTCTGTATACATTTGACTTTAATCTTTTATTAGTAGTTACAAACTGATAATAATTCTAAAGATTAAATCATAGTTAGAATTGAATATATGTTCTATCCTATGCTAAATTTGATATTATATTTGAGTTTTATTCATTACAATTAAATTTTGATTATTTTATATTGAAATTGAAATTGAAAAAACAGTAAAAATAAAATATTGAATAAAATTCAATAAATTAGATAATGTAAAGATTTTATCATTTCTTCATATTTTACTTTCAGGATGCATTAATCTAACAATAATAATTAAGCCGAAGATCAGCAACAAACAATACCCCAAATTTGATAGGTTTCCTCCGATATCAATATTTACTCGTTATTATTCCAGAATTAAAGAATGATTTAATCTCTGTATTGGAAGGATAGATCTTGAGAGTTCTCTTTTGATAATTTTTAGATCTTCATTGATTACTTAAAGTGCATTGCCCGAATTTAATCTTTTTGAAGGACTATTATTCGCAGTTGATTAATCTAGGCTTTAATCGTGGATTGAGTTGTAAGTATCAGCTCGCTCTAGAATCGACTTTCCTCGACGACTGGGTGATGTTTCTACATGAACCACGTTATCAGGGAAACCAAATGATATTTTCATTTAAGAGCTGTCCTTTCCAATTAGGAATACGTTTTCCTTGCCTCTCAAACTTTTTTTGAGATCATAATTTGACTTGAAGGCCATCTCCAATAAAGTTAATTTATTAAAAATACAATATAATGAAATTGAATGCTCTCATTTATAATGTTGAATATATACTATATTAACTTATCTTTATCATTTATTTAATGGAACCTGAGAAAAGCGAGAAGGAATTGTATCGCTAATAGAATTGCTTGAGCATACCCTCTTAAAATTAAGTTTGTGTTCATGTTATGTCGGTTATTAAAGATGCAACATGCATTGAAGTTTATGGTAATACTCTATATTTGGGATCTAATGATTCAAAGGTGCATAGCTATGAACTTTAGCTTAGAAATTTAGAAAATCCACCGGTCAGATTAAAAGAGTAAAAGAGTTTTTATCCTCACTGCAATATCGTCCATTTAATCTGTGCTTCTTAATAATTTTTGATTGTAATCCCCCTTTTGGAGCAACAATTAATCAGAATATGGAATCGTAGAACTCTGCAAATTCTGTACGGCTATGAAGGCCATGAAAAACAAATTACTCAAGTGAAATTTCTTCGAGATAACTAGCATATAGCAAGTATAAGTTATGATGGAACAGCTCGCATCTGGAAGATTTCATAAAATTTTGAATGTGATACCTCAAAATTAAAGTATACAGGGAAATATCCTCTTTTAACTCTTTAAGAAATTGACAATTAAACTATAGGCTTTGGTGGAGATGACTGCACTATTGTTTTATGGAATTGGAAAAATCAGGTGAGAAGGTGTCGAGTTTTTGCTCATCCCGGCTCAATTTTAATGTTATCATTCTATTATCCTTTTTTAATATCAGCTGGAGGAGATTCTAAAATTAAAATTTGGATCATATAAAATTTTATTCCTGATGAAACATTAAAGCAAAGCAATAATGAATCAAGGCACAGGAAAATTGACACTTAAAGTCCTTTAAATGTTCATAGCATTAATGAAATTAAGGGATCGTTCAATAATCATCTGTTTTATTCTAAAATATCAAACAAATAGCTTGTGATCTTAGATTCTGAAGGTAGGCTATTGACTTTAATGAATTAATTGAGCATTTCAACGAATACTATAACATTAAATTATGCTTAACGTATCAAATCTATGAAAATTTGGCAAAAGATGATATTTTTCGTGAGTAGCAAAAGTCCACAGAAGGGATAATTTAAAATCGCAATTTTCAAAAATGATTCCGACAAACCTTAAGTTTAGAGAATGGTCAAGGATACTATAATCGATATGAGAACCAAATAAACCCTATAAACAGAAGTTTAGCAATAAGTTTCTTTGGCTAAATGATTGTTTAATTACTACAACTTGAATCGTATGATGTCATAATATGAAAATATAGTTTATATCAGAAAATTATAGACTATGATTAATTATTAGCATTGATTAGCAACTATGGAAGCCAACAACATTAAGATTGTGTGGAGAAATCTCTCTCTTAATAATACAAAAGATAATAAAAATATTCTCAATGGACTTGATGGACACATTTAAAGTGGAACGTTTCTTTCAATCATGGGACCATCTGGAGCTGGAAAGTCATCGCTTTTAGCCTTATTGACAGCAAGAATGAGAAAGCATAATACTCCCCTTTAAATTACAGGTGAAGTACAAAATTTACAATCATAGATTTTAATGAATGGATCCCCATTTAGTCTTAACAAGTTTTCAAAAATATCTGCTTATGTACAACAAGATGATCTTTTATTTGGAACATTAACTGTGAAAGGTAGATAAATGTTAATCTAGAAACCTTTCAGTTTCAAGCGAAACTCAAACTATGGGATAAAAGTGAAAATTAAAGAGAAGAATTATGCTTAAATCTCCTTAAAAAATTAAATTTAATGGAAACTTCAGCCACTCTAGTTGGCAATAGCCAATTTAAAAAAAGTATATCAGGAGGACAAAAGAAAAGAGTAGCTATAGGAGTTTAATTGATATCAAACCCTCAGATTCTGATTTTTGACTAGCCTACATCTGGACTAGACAGTTATAATGCACTTATAATTATAAAGCTTCTAGCATAGTTGGCCAAAGTATAAAAAAAACTGATAATAACAACTATTCATCAGCCAAGCACACTCATTTTTCAGTAAATGAACCAGCTTTACCTGCTAAAAAAAGGTGAATGCATATACAATGGTCGGGCAGATCAAATAGTTTCCTATATGGAAGGACTAAACGTTAAAGTTGACTACCGCATGAATCCTGCAGATTTTTTTATGCTTTAAATCTCATCTCTTAAGGAACAGAGTGGATACATTACTCCGTTGAATAGTGTGAACTTTAAAGCCAAATATATCCTTCCGAAAGACTTTTATGAAGATATTAACCCTTTTTCTTTGCAGAAAAATAATGTCTAAAACCATAGCCTCACTCCATTTTCCAAACAATTTTTTCCTTTATTGTAACGCAGCTTTAAGAATTTTTATCGAACTCCTTCTAATCAACTTAACAAAATTCTTGTAGCATTTTTAATTCCTGCATTTTTTGGAATATTATATTACAATCTCGCTAATGAGTCTCCAGACCCAACTCCAAATTTTTCGAATCAAGAATAAGTTTCAACCTATATCTATAAACTTATGGGTTATTTGTTTATTGGTCATTTTTTCATCTTTTCCATGAACACCTACGACACTACTCTTATATGTAATAATTAGTGAATTTAGTTCCAAGTTAAAAATAATTGGTTTTCAAGGAAACTGGCAGTAATTTGTATTCAATTATTGCATATTTTATCACACGACTTTTGACATAAATTCTTGGTAGTGTGATTCCGGCTCTGATATGTGGAACAGTGTTCTTTTTTACAGCAGGCTTCGATGCATAATTTAATCATTTTATAGTCTTTGGTATTATTGGCATAATATAGTTGGAATATTTATGATAATGGGACTATAAGGATATCTTTTAGGATTATTATTTGGTGTTTTATGCAAGGACTCTCAAACAGGAGTTACTCTTCTCCCAATGCTTATGATTCCAATTATGATGTTTGGAGGACTAGTCATGAGAATCAGCGACATTCCTTCCTATATTCAATGGTTGCAATATTTTTCTTCACTGAGGCATTCCTTCCTCATTGTGTTCCAGGATCAAATTCTATCAAGCAAATTTTAAAAATATTCTTCGATTCCGATGACGGAGATTTATGGGTTAGACAGTGATCCTTGGTCAGCCTTTTACTATCTTCTTGGACTATTAGGATTCTACTTTTTGGCTTCTTTAATGCTGTTATATATCTTAAAAAAGAGAATCTGATTGAATGACTTTAAACTTAATTTAATTATGACTTCTTTAAAAATTTGATTAACTTATTTGGTTTTCCTCCAAATGTTTGCATAAATGTCGCTCTTTGAATTTAAAAATATATTTAAAATGTTTTAGATCCTTATAATTCATAAGACGATCATTTGAAATTGTTTAAGATGAAAGTTATCTATCAAATGAAGGTCAGCAAATAAACTAATTTATAAATAAAGATTTATAAAACTTAAATCGTATTAATTTTACCAACAAATAAATAGTTGTTAAAAGATTAACTTTTACTTGAATATTCGACTCATATCTTTTTGCTAATTTGATTCATAAATTTAAGAAATATATTTGTTTTAATTTCTATTGTTTTAAACTCGTATTAAGTTTTATTTCTCATATTTTCTAATTATTGGATTGATTAACTTATCACAATATTCTGTTTCATTTTTAATAGATTATTTATTAAACATCTAAGATATAACAAATGATGCTAATAGCTATCACAGTTTTCCTCTTCACGATACATTTCCCACTAAGTGCTAGTTGTCCTACGTCAACTGACACAAATAATGTAACATGCTTGGCAAATTGCTGTAGCAGTTGCCTCCAAAATTATACGAATTGCGTCAGCTGCTCTTCACGTTATTATCTAGCAAGTTTAAACTATTGTGCTCCCTGTACACATAATTATTGCCTGTCTTGTTTTTATAATAGCACTAGTGGTTCAGATTATTGCTCAACCTGTCAATATAATTTCGGTGTAGTAATAAATCACACATAAAATTGCGCATTCTGCTATTATAGTATTAGCTGTTCATCGGTTAACAATTGCTCATTTTGGGACAATTGTGCAGATTGTAACACTTATATTGTGAGTGCAGGACAATGTGTTCCATGCTCACAAGTTTATAGAAATTGCTAGTAATGCAATTCCGTTTCATGTACTTCATGTTATCCCCCTTATTACCTAAACTACTCTGCAAGCAGTAAATAAACAATTATATAGATCTTTAGTGCGTGCCCTGCGATATTCCTTTCTGTGTGAGTTGTAGGAACGGTCCCTAATGTTTTCAATGTGAAACCTCCAATCACTACCTCTATCCTAATAATATCACTAAAGGTTGCTAACAGTTGCCATATCCATGTATATTTGGAAATTATTATGGATATTGCTTAGGTTGTGATAGGACAAATCAAATCTATATTCTTGTTAATAATACTTGCGTTCGATGTTCTGACTATGATAACACTTCCAAAACTTGCAATTATTTTTATAATGGTTCAGACTATGTTTTCAATTCATGGACTTGCATTGATACCTACTATTTAAGCAATAATACTTGTCAACCTTGTATATATCCCTGCACCACATGTACCAATCTCTCTTGTTCCTCTTGTGCCGATAATTTACACGCCTTTAACAGTACTAATTCCACTTGTGATTTATGTAATGCCAGTATTCCATTTTGTGTAAGTTGCATTGGTCAAAATATATGTACAAATTGCTAACCTGGATATTTCCAGCATTTTACTGCAAGTAACAATTATTTCATTTAGATATTTGTACAATCTGCAGTTCGTACTACAAAAACTGCATAGTTTGCGATCAATCAGGCTGCTCGAGCTGTTCAATAAATTTTATTTTATCTTCGGGATCTTGTATTCCGTAGCATGATTCGTGTAATGTTGCTTGTCTTCAATGTACATCAAATCCAAACTATTGTCTATCTTGCACAAAAGGTTATTATTGGGATGGAAATAACACTTGCTTCCCATGCGACCCTAACTGTTCCGAATGCACTTCTTACAACAATTGCACTTCATGTATAGCTGATATGTTCCTCAATATTTCTGTATGCCAAAATTGTCCGGCAAAGCAATATAGTAACCCCTATCAGTCAATATGCTTAAATTGCCCGACTCACTGTGATAGTTGTTCTTTTTCAAAAGGATGTTTGACATGTGATCCTCTCTTTTCAGTGCAACAAAGATACGGGCAAAATATTTGTGTTGATATTTGTGGGGATGGTTATGTTATGGATTTACCTTGTGACCAAATAATAGGAATTTAAATGGATGGATGCTCAAATTCATGTTAAGTTGAGACTGATTTTAACTGTACCATAATAAGTAGTAATACTACAATCAATGGAATCGTTGTACCAACCAATATAAGCAGTTGCTCATATATAGGCAATATAAAAGTTTAATTGATTGGTGCAAAAGAATCCCTCTTTGAAAATAGTCTTTTTTTAACTTTTAAAATCAATCCTTATCTCAATGGTCTACCTTCTGCTTCAGCTTCGCAATACGAACTTCAATCTCTATTTACATTGGATCCTCTGACTTCTAAATATTATTCATCTATTGAAGTTGACCCAAATAATGGATTTGTTACATTTCAGCTGGATCATACAAGTGATATCAGTCAATCTAATTTTTCTTTTAATTTTAATTTAAATATTCTCTCTGCTAATCCAATGTTTCAATATCTTTCTAATCTTACATTTTCCTATTCATTGGCAAATATTGAGAAGAAGGCGTAGTTAGGAGTTTTTTATTCTTATCAAGATCGTCAATCTGCTAAAACAATATATTATTGGTCCATGATTTTGAGCCTATTATCACTAATATTTCTATTGATTGGTTCCTTTTCCAAATAATTGGCTGGCTTATAGCAGAATATTTTATGTCAAACTGTTTTTCTCTTCTTACTCTTTCGGCAAGATTCCTTATCACTAAATTTATTGTCATTGGGAAGTTTTCATTATAGTATGGGTCTTCAAAGTCAAAGTAATAACAATCAAATTCTCAATCAAGCGAGTTACCCACTTGGCATGGATATAAATTATTTTTCAAATAATTTTGGTGCAAATTTTGGTCTTTACTTTCTTCCAATTGTTGTCTCCCTATTTTTTCTTGCTTATAAGCTGAGATATAAGCACCTTCAAGTTAAAAAAGATTTTGGGCAGTAAATATCTTAGTATTGCATTGGTAAATCTTTATTAGAAGTATGTCTTTTTAATTTTAACAGTTTAATTAGCTTCAGTTATCTTTATTTTGCTTATTCATCAAATAACAGCAACTATTGGAGTTTCTTAATGATTTCCTTATCAGTCTCTTTTACATTATTCAGCTTCTATAACTTTATATTTCACCCTGAAATTATTGGATTTTTCAGATCCTCCTTTCGCTTTTTCAGCTAATATCGATAGATCATCAAAAAACAAAGTAAATGCATGTAGAATTTTCATAAATGTCTATCTCTTCGACCATGTGGAAGTAGTCTCTAAAAATTTTACATAACATTATGCTTAAATTATTACTACATTTATCTGAGCAATCTTATTGTTTCTATAATCTTAATAATATTGTCCCCTCCTTATCATTATTACATTATCCTTGGAATTCAAATTTTAATATTAATTTTCCTCTTCCTCTTCAAACCTTATTTTAATCCACAATAAAAACTCAGATCCATTTTTACTGCTTCATTATATATATTTCTAACATTAATAAATATGAGTTAAAATAAATCCTTCAGCACCATATATGTTTTTTTAGCTTTATTGACCTTTCATCTTTTGGTAACAGCCTACATTGTAGTCAAGAGTTTGATTTAAAATTTAAAAAGAAAATGTAATGATAGAACAAAAATAGTGAAAGAACTATTTAAATAATACGAAAATCTTTAAAAATACTAAAGACAAATAAATTAAAAAAAAGTTATTAAATAGCTTATAGAAAGATATCAACAGACAAATATGAATTCTTTAAGTCAAACTATTGAAATGGTGCAAATGAAAAATCATGAAGAATTGCATAGCCATCGACATAAAGAAATGAAACCATAGAAAATAGATCCTGATGAGTAAGATGAGTCAAAAATTAACGAAAATTAGATTATTAACGAAGAGAATTAACACATCAGATACCAAAAAACTTTTTAATTCTTCGATAAATATGGGAAAGCCATTGAAAAAGATCTAGTAAAGAAACATTATAATAATATATGATCGTTAATACATTTATGAAATAATACATCATCAATATTTAAATGAGTTGCTATTGTGCAATAGATTTGGCTAGTTAGGGTCTGTCAACAGTTATGATATCTTGACATTCCCTGTTATTACAATGTTTTGAGTGCTAATAATTGATGGTAATTTTGCTATTTTGGACTGTTTTGGCTATTTTTTAGGCAATTTAGTTGATTCAATATTGATCAATATCCGCTTGCCAATTTATAATCCTTTTACTGATTTTTTCGGACCCATCATTCCCAAAAAATTTAAACTTCGAAAGAGAGCCAACTGATTATTGTTATATGAATTATTTTATTGTTAGTACATGATATCGGTTTCACTGATGGCACTAATTTCCTCAATAAACATTCCGATAATTTCACTCATTTTCCCTTATTCCACTGCAATAATATCTTCAAATTGGATACTATCTGTGATAGTTCTTTCATCAGATAAATTTACTCTATCCCAAAGACTATAGAGATATTCATAGAGGTAATTAATTAAAGCTCGAATTTGCTCAAGCTGGTTTGTTTAAGTTTTTATTATGTTTATCTTTTTAAATTTATTGTCCGGTGAGATGCTACATTTACCTATTTGGCCCAATGAATTGAAAGGAGTATAGGAATTAATACTCTGGAAAAAATTAGGGGGTTCAGTTATCATTTAATTTTTGGCTTGTTCTTTATACTTTTAATAATTTTCTTGCCATTTCTTCTTTAAATTTATATGTTTCTTTTAGAACATTTCCATGATCTGATTTTTTTTATATATGTCCTCCCGTATATCCTCTGTTTTAATGCTGATTTATCTTTCTAATTGTAAATAACTTTTAGCATTGTAAAAATCTTTAAAATGATCAGATTTTATACAACTACCTATGTATTTCTTTTCATAAGCTATCAATTCATTTTGCAAGAAACGAAGTTATGATTTTTAGCGCATGTAGGTTTGAATTATTTTACGAAACTATTTAGCTTCTTGCCTGAATCTTTTAATTTATCCAATTAATTGCTGTTTAAAACTGTTAAAGTTACGTAAAGAAGAATATGTATGGTTTGATAATCCTTGAGATATTGATCGAAGTTGATTTTATACATATATATGATTAAATTTTTTCATTTTCCTCTCTTTGGGAACTACTCTCGCCTACCAACTTTCACCTAAGTTTGATATAATGTTTTGCAGATAAGTATAGCTCGTTGTAAAAAAACTTTTATCAGCGGGAAAAGAGTTGATAATCGTAATTTGCCCTCCCACATAATTTTGCTGTTTCTTCTCCTATTATATTATCTCTTTTTGTCCAATTGGACATTTTTTTAAGAATTTTTTAATCAAAAGCAATAAATAATTTTCTGCAACAAGATGATAGTGAATGGGTTTATTATTAGGATTAGCGTTATGCATTTATATGAGTATATAATCCAAAGGTGTTTTACTGCCACTTTTTTCTTTCCCATTTAATGCATTCTCTTTTAGACAATTTTGCTAAAAATCAATAAGGACAGTTTAATGCTCTTTGATTAATTATTACTCATCGTTGTACAATTTGCTTTTGACTTTCATAATAAAAGTTGAACGGCATTTATAGGTTGTAGTTTAACTTTTAAAATCTCTATCTTTATTATTGAACAAAGCAATCTTGAATAATTTAATGAATTGGTTAAAAGTTGTAGTCTTGACCCAGTGTTCCTTAAAATTTACATAATTTTCATCTGTTTCCTCTCTTTGTAAGATTAAAGGTTGCTAAGTATAACATAATAGATCGTACATTTGACCTTCCTTAAATTATAAAAAAGAAAATTCTATATCGCACTTTTGATACGGTTCTTTGTATTTTTCATCCAAAAAAGTTAGTCCAACTATTAAGAAAATTCCTGGATTAGTTTGAAGACCAATCGAAGTTTCTAGTCGAGCGAGAGGATTATGTGAAGTAAAAAAGAAGAGTTGGTCAATATCATTTTTTAGGTTCAATAGTAAATTCTTTGAAAATCGCTTAAAAAGCTATGAGTTCGGTCTAGCCGAAGAAATGCAGTTGCAAAGTTTATAAGACTAATTTCCATCTGCTAATTCGATCATGGCATCATATCCTAACTCTTTATTGACAAGATTCGAGCAGTGTGCCGGATTTGCTTCCTGAATTTTGGTGTAAAGTTAGATAGGTTTTATTTTGATAGCTTCTTTGTAAATATTATTAGTTAAGTGCAAGTTTTCCATTGTTATTATTTTATTACTCCGGAATATTCTATATTCTATAAATAGATTTAATCTACAATTAATTGGAAGAGAAGGAGAGTAAGTTAACTCATAATTTAAAGTGAAATAATAAGATAAAGTAAAATTCAGATAGAAAAACAACCCAAGTTTTAATTTATTTTCTGTACTTGGTTTACAGCCAACAGCCAATAATAAAATGATAAGGTAGAGTATATAATCAACCATCCGCCTCCAACAATAACTACTTCAGATGCCTCAGCTGGGAGGAATATTGATCTTATATATTGTCAATTATCTTCCTTTGTAACAATTTAGCTTTCTTCATACTTTCGCTAAGTTCTGCTTCCATTTTACGAATATGACTTACGTCAGTCATTATTTAGTCATCGTTCTCTTCTTAGTAAGGATACTTTTTGATGCAGCAATTTTTAATCAATTGGCTTGCAGCAATCCTCAATGTTTATTTGAGAGATCCACTGTCTTCAACATTGTTTTTCTTGATATGAATTGGTTCAAGTTCATAATTCTAGTATGCCTCGATATCACCATTTTCTATTTCCAAGTTACTGAGTATTTTGATCAAAGACATTTTCAGGGAATCGTTTTTCTTTTCATCACATCTTAAGCACTTGATAATTTGGCTCTTTAGAAAATTATCTGGAATTTCTCCATCAGGAATAGTATTGTAATCTCCTTTGAATATTCTGAGAATAAAGAAAGAAGCTATTTCCTTTCGAGAGAGGCCTATCTAGTGAAAATACTAATTAAATTTGGTTGTATATCTGATAATTTTCTCAAGAATGAAAGATTATTCTTGCTCAAGTTTCATCAGTACTTATTTTATATTTATTAATTTATCAAAAGCTACGAGACGTTTATATCATAATTTTTATTTTGTTTGCACTAAACGCTTTTCATAAATTGCACGGCAGCAGGGACATTTGCTTTGATTTCCGGGTAGAGCATAACGCTAAAATCCTTAGATGCAATTCACATGGAACATGTGAGTGCAAGACAGGAGATATACTGGTTTACTCCATAACGCCATTAGACATATTGCACATTGATCCTCATGCCGATTAATTCCTTTTTATTTAACGGATTACCAATCTACTTTGGCCTTTTCTATCTTTTCGACATCTCTCTTGATACCTAATTTATCGAGATAACTTTAAATTTAATTTTGATTCAAAAGTTTGGTCCTCTGTATCTCTACCATTTCTGCTAGAATATCTTCTTTTGATTTCTAATGTCTTTATTCCATATCTTTCATCAGCTTATTGAAATATTACTCACTTTTTTTGACTTTCTATTCAATTCGATGTGATAACTTCCACATTTTATAACCAATAAGTCTACGATTAAAACGTACTGATTTTGCTACATAGTGGCTTTCAACAAGGAAACGATATAGTTTTATTCTATCTCGACTTCCTCTGAAGACTCTTTGTATTCTTAGAATTGATTTTAGCGTGAATGTGCGAATAGCTTCATCAATTACTTTCTTTTAATAATCTCTTCGCCTGCATATTGGACAGCATGTGGCTTTATTATGTTTTTCATATGAATTGAGGCAAGCCATGTGAAATACATGACTGCATGATAAGATAAGTTGAGGCTAAATTTTGAAGTCTTCAAGACAAATACTGCAACAATTTTAAGAATCATTTCGAGCCTTGCTTTTTTCTTCAATGATAAGCCAATCTTTTGATGTCAGTGGAAGAGGTGGAGCTTATACTAAGCCGAGTTTTTAGGCTAAAGTAAGTTTTTTATTATATTTAGACATCTTCTCCTCATCAGACTTGACCTCCTTCAGTTTTTTTAAAGTTTAATCTTCATAAGGTAAAATACTTTTCTTCTGCTCCTGCTCTAATTTTTTAATTTACGATTATATTCCTCGATTAATTTTTGGTAATTTGTCTAAAGTTTTTCTTCTGATAGATTCTCTATGAATAGTAGGGTTAGAGGAGATTTTTGTTTCCAAATTAAAATTGAATTTACGAAGAAGATGATCTTGAAGTGCGGCTGAGCTGATGGCTGAATTTTTTTTAACATCCTTTCCAATATTCTTTTTTAAATTCATGCACTATATAAGGTAGTAGTTAATTAATCTGATATCAATGGATTGTATGCTGATTCTAATAATTTTACATATCTTCATATTTACAACAATGGAGCCTGAACAACTCACTACCTTTTTACAGATCTCAGAGTAGTCTGAATTCTCACTTGAGAATATACCTTTTGGAGCTGTCTTTCTCAAGCAAAAACCGGAACATAAATTTTTGGCTACAAGAATCGGTAAATATCCACTTATTCAGGTGACTGGATTATCAACTTGAAGGAATTGGAGAGTCATGGATTTTTTAATGGAGAACACTTTAAAACATTAAACCGCAAAGTTTTTCAAGGTGACACCCTTAATGATTTTATGGCCCTCAATCGCCCATTTTGGAGAGAGGCTAGAACTACCATTCAACAATTGTTTTCTTCCAACTCAATTATTAAAGACAATTAATAACTGAAGAAAAATATTATTGTTTCTTCATCTGAAGTCAATAACTACTTGGCTGTGAAAATTGGAGACTACACAGATTTTTATTCATCATATGCTCATGCTTTTAATGTTGGCTCGATTATTCGAGGCCCTAACAATGCTATCAATGAAAATTGGCTTCACATTCCCATTGGTTATCATGGCCGTTCATCATCAATTGTTGTGAGTGGTACACCCCTTAGAAGACCTAGAGGGCAAGTAAAAGGAAAAGATGCTAAATCTCCCAGTTTTTCAGAATGCAAGAGGCTTGATTTTGAAGTTGAAATGGGAGCTTTTGTTGGAGGAACTACAAATGAATTGGGAAAACCTATTAAAGCAAATGAAGCTTGGAACAATATATTTGGATTTGTTATCTTAAATGATTGGAGCTACAGAGATTTTCAAACTTGGGAGTATGTTCCATTAGGTCCTTTTACTGCCAAAAATGGAATGAGCACAATTTCTCCTTGGATTGTTACTCTCGAAGCCCTTAAAGACTTTGAAACTGAGTTATCTGTTCAAGATCCCACTCCTCTTCCTTATCTTCAAGAAAAAAAGCATATTTCCTATGACATTAGTCTATCACTTTATCTCAAGACTAATAAAATGTAGACTGGAGACAAGTTACTTAATACAAACTACAAGTATATGTACTGGAGTGCTGCTCAACAGTTGGCTCATCACTCGGTATCTGGATGCAACATGCAACCTGGAGATATGCTCGGATCTGGAACGATCAGTGGCCCTGAAAAGAATTAACTTGGAAGCTTATTAGAGTTGACGTGGGGAGGAGCAAATAATATTACTCTTTCAAATGGATAAGTCAGAAAATTCATCGAAGATGGAGACTCTGTTGTGATTCGAGGACAGGCTATAAAAAATGGTAAAAAGATCGGTTTTGGCGATTGTGAGGCAACTATTCTGCCAGCTTGGAAGGAGTAAGAATATTATTGATTTATTCTGAAAACAAAATCAGTAAAATACTTTTTTTTTTTTTTAAGCATGTATTGATTAATGACATTCTATCTCGAACTGGCCAAAATCAAAAACTTGTCCCCAGTAAATTAATTTAATACCCAGAAAATTTGTCTCTATGTAGAGGGAAGTGAATCAGGGCCTGCCTCTTCTGTAAAAGGCTCTTTCATAAATGGTTTCAACATCACATGTAGCAGATAAAATATGTTAACAATTCAAGTGTACTGTTAAAACTTCAATCATCCTGATCCTAATTTACTTATTGGACAAGTTTTCTTCAGTGGCCCTAGATTTTTTGAATAAAATAGATAAAACCCAAAAATTCATACTCACGAAATCATCGAATGTCTTTTAAGTGTAATTCAGTTAAATCTTAAATTTTTGATAAGCAAGAAAAGTTAGTGGGAATCCTCACTTTTAATGTGAGATGCAATGAAATCTAACCTTATCGTTATCAATAAATAGGAAATATATAAGTGATTTCCCAAAGAGAGCCTATAGCCATATTTAATGGCTAATGCGGAACAAAAAATTTGTTCAGTTGTTTTGACAAGGGAAATTAAAACAAATAATTTAATTGGTGCGAAAGAAATTACAGAGATAATATCCGGATTCAAAAATGATATGCAAAATATTAAAATTGACTTTTAATAAGCTTTTTTGTATTACAATTTTTTAACAAGCATATCTGAGAATTCATTTTTAGTTGCCTTTAATTAGTTTATATCAATCTCTATTTTAAAAAAAAAGTCAAGGGGTTGGGGTTGGGGTTGGGGTTGGGGTTGGGGTTGGGGTTGGGGTTGGGGGTGGG
>Ga0302188_10000339_pt1 | contig 40101 bp, 28 predicted proteins | sample II_Bog_E2_1_FD_198783 | JGI IMG/M metagenome (GOLD analysis project Ga0302188, IMG submission 198783) | Peat permafrost microbial communities from Stordalen Mire near Abisko, Sweden - II_Bog_E2_1 | ecosystem: Environmental > Terrestrial > Soil > Wetlands > Peat | place: Sweden: Abisko... | reverse complement strand
CCAACCCCAACCCCTCTAAAGATGATTGATATCAATCTGAAATAGTATATGCCAATCATTATAACAAGAAAAATTCTATCTACTCGGACGCTTTCATTATTTAATCGCTTCTATCCTCCATACCTATCAATCACTGATTTTCCGTGATTTCTAATCTTCGCCATCAAATAACGACTTCTATAGCCCAGCTTCCACCGATGTAATGCATCAAATAAAAATAGTCATAATATTCACTCCATATGCCCAAGCAGTATGTTACTGACGTTAACAGCACAAAAGCCACCAAACGTACTCAGCCCAGCTATGGCTCCACCTTAATTTCACTTCCAGAGTTGAAGCCCTACTATCTGCGAAAATCAGTCTTTAATCCATTGGAAGGATTGGCGGAATCCATCGCTTCGAGAATGCATCATGCAGGAATTGAAGTACCTGCCGTTTAAGTTGTTCACTACAGCAGGCGATGGCTACTTATGCAAGCTCCCACGTTAGCCTAAACATTCTTTAGCCTGCTGCATTCAGGGAAACTCGGGAATATCTACGCGCAACTACTAAGAATTTTTAAACTATTTACCTCTTTGACCAAAATATATGGATTTTTCGTACCGACGCTTCGTATGATTTTCATGGAAGGACTCAGTATAAAGGTTTGGATCAACGAAGATATTTTTTCAGATCAACGCATGACTCCATTGGACAGCCGAAGCAATGAGTAGCAATAGTTCGTGGCCGCTTTTGGGGGTTTGGTCAAACAAATGAGTGGATGGAATGTCAGTGCTGATGTTTTAACGATAGATGGAATGGTAAAATTGTTAGAGGAGAAAATGAAATAACAACCAAACAATCGTACAAAGGGGGAAGTCGGACAGATGAAAAGTGATGAGTCTCCTCCCTCATACGAGCCGAGCTAGGTAGGTTTGTATAGTTTGAAGCCAAACAGTTACTCTTACCAGTACCTGTAGCATATTCGAAAGGCCAAACTCAAAGATGGTTTAAGTAGAAGTTTAAAGCCTCAATACCACAATAAAAAGGTTGCTCAAAAATTGAAGAATAGCGAATAGACTTTCAACGAAACAAACGATGAAAAGGATATAAAATCATCAGTGTAGGGGAGGTCGCTTACTGCCGATGGTAGATCGACCAAAAAGAAATTTGGCCTCCATTCTACCAGCAGTTCTTTATAAAAATATAGTGATAGATGGTGCTCTACTATGGGTAAAATCGGTAGGAAGAATATCGACCAAATCGAAAACGTTAAAAAGTAATCGTTTGCCGTTCATTCTCACAGTAATCACGAACATCCAGGCATCGTACATGAATTGGAAGGGTTGTTCGGAGAAAAGGAGCCAGATTGTTTTCAAATATAGGTTGATGAAGATCATTAGTAGTCGTTGGAGAGGATCGCGGAAGAGATTGAAGAGGTGCTTATATGGTGATGTTTTTTTATTGCTGCGTGCATGTGCATCATTGTAGCAGTTTTTATTTTTGTGCCTTCTGTAAAATTGAATAAATATTATTAGGGCCTATTTGATCTTTTATTGATCTTTTATTGGGATGTAATTAATTGATGCGATCGCAGCTCTACAAATATCCGCCAAGACAGTAGCAACCCAACCGAGAGGACTTTGCCAACAGAGAGAGGGAGCTTACTAAAGTCAGCACATATACTCCTGGACAGTGGAAAAACTTTATCCCGCATTAAATCAGATAATCATCCGAGAAGCAACTCTCCCGAACGCCTTCTTATCAATCCTATAAAACTTTTGAAGCGAACTACGAACTCAACGACTAAGAACCAAATAACAGTAGAATTCGGTCAATTCTCATCTCACGAAAATAGGAAGAGAGTCGCAGACAATAGAGCGCCATGCGTAAAGTGCGGGAACTGCAATAAAAAGTGTTGCCTTTGGTGAGGAACAATCACTTCGAGGAGTAAGGGATATGGATAGGCTGGCAATCTCGAATATAGCAAAAATTATTGCGCCTGGAGGGTCGCATGTAAAACATGAAAAAATAAATGCAGCTGTAGCTTTAAAAGAGGGTAGTTGAGTTGTAAAACAAATGGTAAAGCAGATTGAACGACTACTTGAAGTAGACTGAGCAAAAGTAATGAGGGTAAACTTGATGATGATGCTGTAATATTATTATTGCATAAGAGATAAGGATAAAGAGATTATTTTATGATTCACGAACTGTACTTGCGATTGCTACTCCGCTTGAACTACACCAAATCGAGAGAGTTGTTCCATCCTCCCTGCAACTTTTACTTACAGCAGATTACTATTCCTCCGATCACGCATAGCGTAAAGAAGAAGAGAACTTCGCCGTAGTCGTCGCTGGAGGTGGGGTTGTTTGTCAGGAGGAGAGTAATGCCAAATTGGAAGAAGTTGCCAATTGAAAAGGCTATCCAGTAGTAACTATAAATACTTTATCCGATCTTTTTGCCGAATATCAGCTGGGCAACGTTGGGAAAAATTACCATGAATCCCCCCAGACTAATCGAGTTTAATGTGTAGAAAACGAAATAGATGGTTGGGTTGCTAGTTGCCATTATCAGCACAAAAGATATGATGTTCATGCCCGCAGCCACGCAAAACAATGTCTTGAAACCTATTCTGGAAAAAACAAAACCCCAGATTATTCTACATCCTGAAATGTGTACCGTGAAAATCCATTGCCCAAAGCACCTGATATCAATACCCAATAGAGGAAGGATTTAGTGCGATACTGAACCGAGAGTAGGTTTTTAAAATTCATGATGACGTAAAAGTTGCCGCAGCTTGAGAGGAAGATAATGATTGTAATCATCCAGAATACTCTTGATTTGAAAGATTAGGACTAACTGCTGCAGAAGTTACCGCTTTTATCATCGACGGGGATTGACCTTTATTATTTATCCTTCTATTCGTTACGCCAAATCATTGGCACCATCAAACCGATACCCATGCCGCCGACTAAAAGCACAAGCAGACCCATTTTGAGGAGGCAGAATGAAAAAGTGCTATCGATGAGGGATTTGATCTGTTCATCATTATATCTGTAGAGATCTTATTTGTTTTAAATGCACTCGATATTATAAGAACCGAAGAGGACGGCTCCCAGCCCAGTGCCTGTTAAAATAATCGAGTTGGTGATGAGTTTCAGATTTGGAAAGAATTTATGGCACTCTTTGATAGGAGGGAGGAAGAGGAGACCTGCACTCAGACCATAAAGAACGTTGTGGAAGAGCATGAAGACTGGATAGCAGAGGAAGTACGTGGAAAGGTTGACATATTACTTGAGATTATAACAGATACGATTGCGATGATCAGAGCGACTCCCATTGTTATGGCGCTGCCATAGGTGTGACTAAGTTTAAAACCCATTCGCATTGTAAGACCGGCACAGAACATAGATAGCGGAGCACCAACAGGTGTCTATTCGGCTGTGTTATAGTACATTCCCACATAGCCTGTGATCATGTTCCAACGATATATAGCTCCAACGATCAGATGAATCATGAAAGCTCCGAGCAGTCCGCTGATGGCGGCTACTTGGTTGGATTTTGCCATCTGAAATATGCCTTTAAAGAGATCTATCTCCACTTTGGTAGTTTGTTCCTCCTACTAATCGACTATCTCGTCGGGCAATAGTTTCAAACTGGAAGTTTTTTTCTAGCTGCATGAGGGGAAGAGTACAAAATGATGCCATCGGGAGGGATATAGCTAATGTTATCATAGGGGTTTTTATCCGTATTGGAGAGATGATCGTTATCGGAACAGGAAGTTGCTTATCTTTCGGACTCGATTGGAATCTTTTATTTGTTGATTATGGAGATGCTCATGCTATTAATTATTATTAGCTTGAAAATAACTCTAATATATTATAGATTTGAGTGTAGCAACAAGGAATACTGGAAGATCGGAAGATCGGAGTAGGAAGACTAGTTCACTGATAATATATAGTAAATTAAATATATTCCTATTATAATTTGTGGATTTGGTAGATTAGATCAAGGGGCTACTTCTTTCTTCTCATCACCTTCGAAGGTGATTTGGTAGATCTCATATCCTTAGTACTCAACTTCTCGTCGCTCTTCCTCGCAAATCAGATCGTTGACCTTATGCCCACGTGGATTGAAGAAGGAGGCGGCAATACCAAAGTTACTGAAGAGGATCTTATCGTTGGCCCTGATTCTGACTTCAGCGTTGCCCCAAATCATGAAGAATTCGTCGTAGATCATTCCCCTGAAGGCTCTATTCGTCGAGGGATTGGTGACAGGGGTGTGCAGCTCAAAGATCTTGTTGTTAGTGAGGGCGAATATAAGGCCTGGATGGATCATAGTCTCGCTCTTGGTGTATTTGCCCGAGTAATAGGTGGCCAGGTACACGTTGTGGACAGTCTTGATTACACAGACTAAGTTTTACTTTTCTTCGATATACTTGTGGAAGCTTGTGGTATTTCTGTGGTCGTACTCAAACACAAGCTTAGTCGCAACGATGCGCTTCTTCATCAACCTTTGGATCTATTGAGTGATCTTGAGTTTGTAGGAGAAGAGCTATAGGAGCCCTTTGTTAAAGAAGCTGTAGACCTAGGCAGCCTCATAGGGCTCAATGCCATTGTCTGTAGCAAGTTGTCTAAATTTTTGCTCATAATCATAGTCAAAGAGTGATGCTTTTGGATTTTTTGTTGCAGTAGTTAAAGTTTTAGTCGATGTGATAGGCTATGTCTGGATCCTGGTATGATCACTAACAGAATTTAAAGTAGTGTCCGATTTGGTGGTTTTATTTTAGTCTTATGGCTTATTAATGAGTTGTGATTCTAAGGTTTGTATCTTTTTCAGGAGTAATTCTTTTTAGTTTTCTCTTTAAATTTATTTTTGATGGTAGAAATCTGCTGATTCTTCGGCTAACTTTTCAGTCTCAGCTATTCTTTACTTACTTTCATCGATTTGCTTCAAAAGTGATTTCTTCTCCTCCTCCATCTTGCTGACGTATTATCTAAACTCGGCAATTTACCTGTTGGCTACTGCAATAACTTTTTCTTTCTACGCAAGAGTATCTATCTTCAGTGTTTCAAGCTAATTCTGGAGACTGTATATAATGTCAGAATTGGGATCTATTTTATTATCCTTTGAATGATCGATAAAGGAGTCATTGCATGAGTAAGTGGCCAATTGAAGTGATAGTCCACTTATCCTTTCATTCAACTGGTCATTCTCAGTTTGCAGAGTATTAATTGTATTTTTAAGTGATCTCGCCTCTGACAATAAAGACTATTTATTTTTTTCGAATTTTTGGAGTCTGCTGGTTTGATCTTCTATCTTCTGCAAATCATTCTTACGTTCTTCTTTGAGACTTTATATTTATATTGTATGAGTTTGCTTTTATTATTCATATATCTTAAGGAATTCCTCTTGCTTTTGGCTTAAATTTATTAATTCATTGATTTGTTACGATAAATCATTAATTTTTATCTTACAGCCATTCAATTATGATTCCTTTTCCTCAGACAACGACTTATACCGTTAGATATCTTCAACAGATAATTGTAGTTTGAAGTTCAAGTCATCAATCTCTAAATTCTTTACGGCAATCGATTTGTTTAATTCCTCTATTTTTTGTTCCAAATCAATATTTGAAAAATGCTCCATTTCTGCTTTTTCAGTCTGTCTTTCTCTGCGATTATTTTACTGATTGAACTTTGTGTAATTACAATTAGAATTGCTATCTTGGTGAGTCTTTTACTCGAGGATGATCTCGTAAATTTAATAAGCCAACATTTTAACCTTAGATTAGGTACAGCCGAGCAATTGAGGCATTTTTGTTGTTGCAGGGCACTCAAAGAAAGTTCCAGGATATCCAAAATTTCCCTCCAGTATATCACCTCCGAAGCCAAATCTTATATCTGATTTTCCAAATGCAAGGGTATTAGCAAAACAGCCGTTGGCTTTTTTATCAGGCAGTATATTATAGTAGCATTGGTTATTCCCTTCCAAATCCGATTCAAAAATAAAGGCTTTCTCTTCTCCGTTGTACGAATTAGGAGTATTTGGCTTCACTAAGGGGGTAAAGAATAGACTGCAATCATCTTGTTGGTGGCAGTCCTAATGATGAGGAGGATGTTTGTTTTATTGACGAAATGATTCCAATTCAATTTATCTTGGGGAGAGTATTTGTACAAGAGATTACTGATTTTGAACTGTTTATTGCTACTGATAGTTTCTATTTGTTTGACAATGGATTTAACTGTGATTAAAGTCTGTTTGTGGCAACGAACCCAACTCTATCGATCAAAATATTATTCACTTTTGTATTCGTCAAGTTCATCCTTCAGCCTTTGCTAGTTGTAAACTAATTACATATACTTTTGTTGAACCGATTCCAATTACTTTAATTGTATTTACTGTTCCTCGATTTTCTTAACAATATTTACATTTTTATTCAGTTATTCTTGAAGATTGGAATTTTTTGAGATTAAACTAGTTTTTTCCTGAAGCAAATCATCGATTATAGACTGTTTTTCCGCGATTGTTTTATGATTCTAATTTAAGGAAACTTTTAGATTCTATAATTGTTAATTTAAAGAATTTTCTGATTGTTGGTGTAAAATATTGAGATCTTCTATTTACTTCAACTTTATACTATAATTGGTCTCCCTATCTTTTTTTTCCGCTTTCGCAAATTGTTGTTGTTTAAGTAACTATCCTTTGAGTGATCCTATATAACTCTTTAGTTCTTCCATTAAAACAAAAAAATTGCCATTTCGATCAAATTTATGCTAAAGCTCGGCTTCCAAAAGTATATAGACTTATGATAATTGTTCTTGGCTTATATTTAAATCGTATGCTATTAAGTTTTTTTGTTTCTTACATTAACTCAACTAATTTTATACAATCCATTTATCTCTGCTTAATTTATTTAATTTAGAGGATAATTATTCCAAACTTAAAGATTGTTAATTTAATGTTTTCTTACACTGTTATAGCTCAGTTTATAACGATTCACATTTAATTAAAGATTACTTCAGTTATTAGTTAATTTTTACATTTTTTTATAGAAACTATTCTTGCTTTTTATAATTTTGATCTTTATTTTATATATTTAATTTTTAAGTTTATTTTAAATAATTAGCTTTTTCTAGAGTAAGGGTATAAATTCTAGCATTTGCTTATGATAAACTTTGCTAAAAACAAGAAACATTTATTTACGTTGAAGATTTTGATGCTTTCAGATGATTTATAAATTTGTTCTTAGCGTTTAATTATCTTTTGAGTTCTTCAATATTCCTTTATAATTTCTATTTCTATTTTTGTAATTAAATCTTCTAATTTTACAATGATTTAATTTTATAAGATCTACTTTCTTGTGATTATTTTAAATTGATTAATTAAGTTTCTAAATTTTACATTTTTCTTTTCGTTTTTTATGCTTACTCGAATAATTTTTTATTCTTTTCAACTTAATTTTATTTTAACTTTATTTATACACCAAGATTATCAATTTTTTATAGAAGTTGTTAATTTAAACTGTTGAACTACTTCTTGAAAGTCATGCTATCTGCTGATATTTCTTGTGATACTGAATATAATTCATTGCTTGTGCTTGTTTTTTAGTTTTTTAAATATAATTGCCACGAGGAATTATTTTGCTTTAAAGTGGATATTTTTTGAATAATTAAATTAAATCTACTTTAATAATATTGACATTATTATAAACGGCTCAATTCATTCTCTTTAGAAATTGTATCAAATTATAAGATTGTTTTACATAATTCAATCCAATTTATCATGAGAAATTATATCTCAGAAGGAAAATATGGATATGTATTTGCTGCAGAATATGAGGCTATCGTTTTCTATGATTTTTCATTTATGATTTATGGTTTTTTAGTTGGGGAATGAGAACCATATTCCTTTTTATTTTTACTTTAAAGCTAACTTATGGAAGCAATATACTATCTTAGCTATTCTTTTAAGGCTAAAGACCATCCTTTATTTTTATAACAAGAAAGTTTTGTTTTTGCAAATTATTTTTATCTAATTTTCTTGATAAAGTCATCATAGATTGTAAATAAATTTTGAAAATCATTGATTCTCTTATCAATGAATGCAAAATTTTAAATATTAGTATTAGATTGTTACAAAGCATTAGATAATAATTTGATTTGATACTATGACATATAAGTTGAATTCGTGAGAATAGTTATCATCTTTCTGCAAATATTTCTTGCTGTATTTATTTATTTATTCTTTGATTCCATTAACTACTGGTGTTGTTTTTTGGCTGTATTTATCTCTTTATTTTTTAAATCCATTAACTACTGGTGTTGTTTTTTTACTGTATCTTTCTCTTTATTCTTTGATTACATTGACTACTGATGTTGTTTTTTGGCATTATTTATCTCTTTATTCTTTAATTCCATTGACAACTGATGTTGTTTTTTGGCATTATCTATCTCTTTATTCTTTAATTCCATTTACTGTTGGTGTTGCTATAAAAGTGTTTATACAGGTTTTACTAATAACTGCCTCCAATTTACATAACTTTCTTAATTTATAAAAGGAGATGATGAATTATAAAAGGTTTTATCGCGAAATGGTTTAAATTTGTCTACGACTGCTGAAATAGACGTAAGGATTTCACTCATTTTTTTAATATTATTTTAAACTTCTTTGCGCTTTTAATACTTAATCGTAGATAAATCAATTTGCTTTTATTTTTGTATTGGATACTTGATAAATTGTAGTATTATCTGTTAGTATGATTAAGTTACTAATTTATTTTATTTCAGTTATTCCATACATTTATTTACAGACTAAATTAAATCAGAACTTTGATATGATGTTTGATAGGTTGGCCTTATTATATCTTAAATTTTTCCTATCATATTATTTTTGCTAACAATAGTCATCAATATCTTTTCTATATAATTTTACTCCTTGAAATTTGCAGTTGTCATAAAATTTTTAATTTCGTTTTACTTTAGATTTGGATTTGCTAAAAATTTATTTAATAATCTTATCAGAGTTTGTTATCGTTATTGAGCAAATTCTTTAATTTTAAGTAAATCTTTTTATTGTTATCTAACAGATTCTTCTTCTTTTGTTTTAATCCAATCATCGATTCCTTGGATAATCATATTGTATTTTTCATAAAATGGCCTTCTCTATGAAGAGAAAAAATTGATAGTGTATCTCGTTAATTGTTGTTTTTTGATATCGCTGATTAAATCATCAAGTAGTCCTGTTACAAATATACTGTCAGCCATTACCTTTGATGAATAAAAAGTATTAATTTGCAAAGTTATAATTATCCTTATAATTATAAACATATTAGTTGTTATTTTTCCAAAACTAATTCTCGTCATTTAATATTAATTATGATTACCTTAAAAGATAACTCTAGTATAGTATAAATTTGAGAATAACAACAAAGAGTGTGAAAAAATCGACGAGGAAAGGACTAGTTTGTTGATGATATATAGGAAATTAAATCGATTGTATTTTTGAGGATTTAATTAACTTAGATCAAGGGGTTACTTCTTCTTTCTTCTTTTCCTCCCCATCGAAGGTGATTTGGTAGATCTCATATCCTTAGTACTCAACTTCTCGTCGCTCTTCCTCACAGATAAGATCGTTGACCTTTTTCCCACGTGGATTGAAGAAGGAGGCTGCGATACCGAAGTTGCTGAAGAGGATCTTATCATTGGCCCTGATTCTGACTTCAGCGTTGCCCCAAATCATGAAGAATTCGTCGTAGATCATTCCCCTGAAGGCTCTATTCGTTGTAGGGTTGGTGACAGGAGTATGGAGCTCAAATATCTTGTTGTTAGTAAGGGCGAATATGAGGCCTGGATGAATCATAGTCTCGCTCTTGGTGTATTTGCCCGAGTAGTAGGTGGCTAGGTACACGTTGTGGACGGTCTTAATCACACAGACCAGGTTTTACTTTTCTTCGATGTACTTGTGAAAGCTTGTGGTATTTCTGTGGTCGTACTCGAACACCAGCTTAGTCGCAACGATGCGCTTCTTCATCAACCTTTGGATTTACTGGGCAATCTTGAGTTTGTAGGGGAAGAGTTATAGGAGGAGGTCTTTGTTGAAGAAGCTGTAGAGTTATGCAGCCTCATAGGGATCAATACCATGGTCTGTGGCAAGTTTTCTAAACTTTTGCTCGTAGTCATAGTCAAAAACCAATGCTGTTTGATTTTTTGCTACCGTAGTTTAAGTTTTAGTCTATGTGATAAGCTGAGTCTGGAATCTTTGATTTTCACTGGAATTATTTTAAGGAGCTTCTGGCTTATTAGTCTTATTTTAGATTTATATATTTTGTGCCGTTTTAAGTTTTTATTCTAAGATTTGTATCTTTTGTAACAGTAATTCTTTCTATTTTTCTATTTCAATTTATTTTTGATGGTAGAAATTGGCTGATTCTTCGGATAACTTTTCTGTTTCTGCTATTTTTTGCTGACTTTCATCACGCTATTTGATTAATAATTTGTTTTCCTCCTCCTTCTTGGTGAAATACTATTTAAACTAAGAAATTTCTCTGTTGGCTGTTTCTAGTGCTTTTTATTTTTAAGGAAGAGTATCCATCTTCATTGTTTCCAGCTAATTCTGGAGACTCAGTATGATGTCAGCATTTTGATCTATTTTATTATCCTTTGAATTATCAATAAAAGAATCATCATATGAGTAAGTGGCCAATTGAAGTTATAGTTCACTTATCTTTTCATTCAGCTGACCATTCTCCGTTTACAGACCATTAATTGTAATTTTAAGTTATCTTTTGTCTGCTAACAAAGATTATTTTTCTTTCTATATTTTTTGTAGTTTTGTGATCTGATCCTTCAATTTTTGCAGATCCTTTGAGTATTCTCCCTTTAGACTTTATATTTATCTTTCATGATTCCTGTTTAATTCATCATGGAGTGTTAAGGATGATTATTGCTTTTAACTGCCATTTTTTAATTAATTGCTTTTCTGAGATAGATCTTAGATTGCCTTCAGCAATTAATTTATTTTAATATTACAATTTTGCAGCTAAATCTCCTTTTCATTGACAATTTATTTATAATGTTTACACTATGAATCTGCCTAAGTTAATTTTAGATTTAACTCAGTAATGTTTGCGTTCTTAATAGAGACAGTATTCTCCAACTAGATTAATTTATATTCAAAATCTTCATTTAAAGATATTTATTTAGTCTACGTTATCTTTTAATTTGAGGTTTCCTTGTTAATTCTTTCATGAATATTTCCTTCACTCACAGCATATAGGCTTTTATCTTGAATCTATTTTTAACTGAAGAAAATTTAATAAATTTAGTATGAAATCATTTTGACTTTGGATTAGTTGTTAGAATTACCCAAGAGTTGAGGTATCTTTTTATCATTACATTCAAAGCAAGTTCCATCATATCCAAAATTACCCTATAGAGTGTCATCTCCGAGAGTAAAACGCAGGTCTGATTTTCCAAAAGCAAGGACATTGCCGTAACAACCATTAACCTTTTTGTTAGGTAGCAGATAGTAATAGTTTTGATTATCTCCTGATATACCAGATTCAAAAATGAAGGCTCTCTATTTTCCTTTGTACGGATAAGGAGTATTTGGTTTAATCAAAGGAGCTAAAGAGTATGCTGCAATCATCTTACTGCTGACTGTCTTAATAATGATAAGAATATTGCATTTACCGCTAAAGTGGTTCCATGTCAGTCTGTCCTGTGGTGAGTATTTATATAGAAGATTACTCATTTTGAATTATTTGTTATTAATACGAGCAATTTATTTGAGAATAGTTTTGGCTATAATGAGAGTTTCTTTGTGATTGCAAACCCAGCTTTATTTATCACAATATTATTCATTTTTATATTCTTAGAGCTAATCTCTCAGTTTTTGTATGTTTTATGCCTATGATTGATATTTTAATTACGTTTACCTCAATTTCATTAGCTATTGCTTACAATTGGAAATTTCAATCTTCAGATTATTTTCAAATTATTTGTTGTATGCTTTAAGATTTTATATTTCTGCCTGTTTTTAGTGATAAATTGCATTATTATCTTTTTTACACTCTTAGACATATTGCCTTTGCACATTTAACTAATTTTTAAGAGAACTAATATATTTTTTCACTTAATTAATGGTACTGCCAAAATCAGTATTAAATGTTAATTCATTAAATATCTAACTTTTTAAGAAGGAGTATACACATTATAATTGATTTTTGCAGATAATTAACTCTCCGTTTATTTTTATTTCCATATCTTGTAATTTTGTTAGTTATGCTTGGATAAATTATTTCTCTTTAGTGATTGTGTCAATAGATTATTGCAATAATTTCAGCTATGAGGATTGTTGTTCAGTGTTTTAGATTAAATTATGATTTTTTTCAGTTATCCTTTTTATTTAAGCAATGTTTTAATCATTTTATCTTTTACTATTAAGTAACTCTTCCTTATACTGCGATATTTTTGCCTCTAATTGCTCTTTTGTTGTTATGGACTATGCCAGTAATTTTTGCAGTTGTTCGGCTTATTGCTGATATTTTTATTCTTTTTTTTTAATTTTGGTGAATTAATTTTGTTTAGAATAATTTTATTGTCGAATATTAACACTCTCCTTTTCCTGTTTTTATAATTTTTCAATTTGGTCTTTAAATTTAAGATTTAATTTTGTCAACTCTTCAATTTTTTTCTATTTTTATAGAGCGTCTGAGTATTTTTGATTCAACTATGTAAAAGATTTCTGTTTTTATTCATCGATTAAATTAATATTCCTTTATATTTCTTTTATTTTCTTTTATTGATTTTCAATTATTTATATTAATTGCTGATTATATTATTTCATTCTTTCTATTTCAGATTTTGATTCTGATAAATCTTTCATTTGTGCTAATAGTTGTGCATTTGTTTGTTCCGAATTTTATTTCAATATTTTCAATTATTACTTCATTTTGTTATTATTTATTTTTATATTTTGTTCCTCTTTAGGACTTTTGAAAACGATTTTCTATTTTTCTATTTTTTCATTGATATAATTAGAATTCATTATAGTGGTATCATTAGTTAAAGTTCTAATTTTAGTATTTGCTGCCTATAAATCAGCCTCAGACTGAGCTAAACTCATCTAAACTTTATCTTTTGATGCTTGAAGATTAGTTATCTAAGATTTGTTAAAAATTATTTGCCGATTGAGATCTCCAATATTTATTAAAAATTGTTGATTTTTATTCTTCATTGAATTGCTTTATTATTGCTACTACTTAATTTGTTTATCTTTAATTTATAATAAGTTCTTGAAAGTGAGTAATTGTGACGTTAATAAATTGATTTGTTTTTCCAATTATTTTTTTTATTAAATGAGCTTGTCATTTCGGTTTTTCAATTTTTAATTTGCTGTTTGCTCTTTTCCTAATTGATCACACATGGAGAGATATAAAATTTATTGTTTATCAATCTCTGCTTGTGAAACTGTATTTACAGGCTGTAGATCTTCTGAAACTGAATTGAGTGCATTTTATGTCTTAATTTTTCCAGATTATTTGATCTGTTCAGTAAGCAAAAGATTCCTTTGTTGCTCTTGATTAAGATAGGTCCTGATATTTTTTACCTCTCTAACTATCTAATCAAATTGACTCATGTAAAATTGGCATTATTATAAACGGCTTTTCTCATTTTCAGTATTTATATTATCTTCTGATTCTAGAACAGTCTTGCATAACTAAATCCAATTTATCATCAATGTTTGCATTTATTAAGAATATTGATTTGTACTTTTCCAATTATTTTTCTCTAAGTTTTATATTTTTGGATAAGAGCTGAGGGTAATATTTCCTTGCATTTGTTTTGAAGGGGAAGTATTACATTATTTTTTATCTTTCGCTTATAATTATTTAGTTGCCTAAATAATCAAAGCTATCTCTTCCTTTAAAGTGCATTTTTTATTTTTATTAATTGATATCTTTTTTTTAACAACCTCCATTTTTCTAATTTGTATTATCAAATCGTCATAACAAGTAAATAAATTTTAGATATCAACCAACCTTTTTTCATTAATTGATAAAAGTATATTAGTATTACATGATTTTTAAATGGCTTAGGATTGTAGTTGTGATTAATTCATAAAATTAGATCTCGTGAGAATTATTACCATCCGCCTATAAATATTTTTTACTGTAGTTGCCGATTATTACAGTTACTTTTTTATTTTTCTTATATTTTACTGGACAGTTGGATCACATTTATAAATATTTTATCCAAATTTATCAAAGCGATAAGTAACTAAATCATTCATAATCTTATTAACAAGATCATATTGAATTTTATATTGTTTTTGCTAATCGTTTTATTTCAAAATGGTTTAAACTGGTTTAACCAACAGTTATTCCCAACAGCTGCTTTCCTTATTTGATTTAATTATATGAGTTGTAGGTAATGTGAAACTATTATTTTTTGAGAGTTTTGCATTTGAAATCTGTACATTTATCTTTGTAATAGCTTTTAATAATTCAAACATTCTAGATCTATTACTTTAAAATTATCGTTGCTTATCTTTATCTTTAATTGTAGGCACATTATAAGAAAATTTTATTTCATTAGGAAAATTGGAAAATTGTGATGTTACTTTCTAATAAGCTTCAGTTACTGCTTTATTTTATTTGAGTTCTTCTATAAGTTTACTCACAGTGACGACAGCATCAATGGTTTAATTGCCTACTTTTAATTTTTGTTAAATCAAATATAAATTTTTGTTTTTTGTGATTATTTCCCACATTAAATTTCCGATGCTTTCACAATTTTGTAAATTATAGAATGAGATCTTTATTTTCTATTTCAATTATTTTAGACTTATATTGAAATTTGTTCTGCATTAGGTTAATAATTTAATAAAACATTCCTCTCTATACTTTGCCTGATTTTGCTATAATACTGATATTTTATTCAATTAAATATCTTTATCTTTATCTTTTTCTATTAGCCATTAATTGACTCCATTGATGATCGTTTCAAATTTATCATTGAATTGTTTTATCTATTATACCTTTGAAGAAAAAGTTGTCTTTGTAATTTTTCTTTATTTGACCATCTTGCACAAAATATCAAGATTTTTCAAAATTGATTCAGGGTTAGGCATAGATTTGTTGAATATTCCCGTCAGCATCTCTATTAATTAATTAAAAAGTATTAATTATAAAATATAAAATGGTCTTGAAAAGTTATAATTATAAAGCTTTCAGTATAGTTGGAGCTTCTTTTTAATATGTAAAAAGAATGTGATTTATATTAAATTTATAATTTTTGTTTAGTATATTAATCGTCTATATTTTAGGTTAATCCCGTCCTAAATAACGAACATCTTTGTTAACAAAAATATTGATCTTATTTTATCATTATAAACCAGTCAGTTCAGCCATTATTCTTGCCCCCTTTACATGAATTATCTTTGACTATCTCTTTAATTTCAAACCATTGTAAGTATAGCATAAATGCACATTCTTTAAATACACTCTACTTAGTATCCGATAGATTTTATAAAATTACTGTTCCTTCCTTCCTACCTCCGCCTTGGCTTTAAACCGTGACTTGCTGCCCTTAAACATCCCTTTCATCTTCTTCAAGCTGATATAAATCGGTAATTTTCCATATTTTTTATTAAGCAACTGATAAAATTCCTTCTCAGTGATCTGATATTCGTCCCTCTCTAATATTTTACTCAGCATAGTACTGAAATACTTCCTCTCGTCTCCGTTGATGCTAATTCTTTTGACCATATGGTGGTAGATGTTCGAATTTATGTTGCGACCGTAGGTTTGGGTCACTTTGATTTCAGGACTTCTTTCATCAAGTGATTATTCCTCAATTTGAGGTTATTCTGCTGATAGATCTTCAGATTAGCTGTCCAAGGTATCTCGAAGTTCTTCAGCCTTTTCACTATTTTTGTGTTAATAGGAAGGTTCAATGAGAACAATTGGATCCACATATGAAACAGGGATGTTAGTTGACCGATTCTATTCGAAGTGGTTGGTGTTAAAAGCGAAATAGGAGTTATCTTGGACAAATGGAAAACCAATATAAATGGGAGCTGATGAGTACATTTCACTCATGAACTGAGTGGGGTATCCGCTGCCGTAGGCGTACATCTTGCTAACTATTAATCGATTATAGGCCACCCTCAAATTAATTCAATAAATAAGCTTTTTGGGACTGTTCATGTCCCATATTTGGAGGGAAGATTAAGGGGATTGGATGGGATGAAGGATATTGGTTGATACGTGGAAATGTTTGGAGATGGGTTTCGTTTGATGATATTTCTATTGATTTTTCAAATCGTTTTAATGCCAATAAAAGATAAAAATATTGACAAACTATTTTAGGGTAGGAATTGCAAGAAGGGCTATAAACTACCACCTAAATCAACGAATTACATACTGTGTATTCGTACAACGCAGATTTGGCATAAAATGATGTTATCATCCACCCATTTCCGTGGAGTACCTTTTCCTTGCTATTTTTATACTATGAAAGGACTGAGCCCTTGATTTGCTTGCAAACTTTTGAAGATAATAAAATTTTACAAGTAGGTTCCCGTTTTTCTCAAAATTTAAAATTCATCAGAATCAACACTATAATAATAATCATAGAAACCATTTTAACAGCAATAAACTACCAACAGCCATGAGCAATAGCCCATCTGAGGGTTCAAGGTTCTTCGTGTTTAAATTGTCAAAAAATAATTTTGATGATAAATTTTGTTGAGATATCTATTGAGATTACTTTCCATAAAGAAGGGATAATTAAATATGTTGCCACCATAATTATAATTTGCAGGACTGCATGAAAATTAATTTTATTTGTTTCTTAATACTCACATTTTCAATATGGCAATAATTAACTTCAAAAATCATGCAACTTCATTGAATAATCCTTGCTTTGGCGGAAGGCGTGGCCTCTTGCGAAAGTTCTCTTAGCTTTAGTAATATATTATCGGATTATATCGGATACGTCGTTGCGAACTTCGTTGAATTGCACATCAGTTTGGTTTACAGCTCCACGAGAGCTGGATCGTACCCTTTTCTTTCTTATGTGATTAAATTATGTCTAAAAGGGGAATTAATTAGTGGATTGAGGGGTTTTGGATTGATGAATGTTTAAGTGTTAGGGGTAGTTGCTGGCTATTCGAGTATTAACTGATTTTGGATAAATGATATCGGTTACTTCTCTGCTTTATCCATTCTGCTCTTTATTGATGTTATTTCTGGAAGTCGCCCTCATTTTAACTCTCTTTATTACTCCAGAGTTGAAGCTAGTCCTCTTGAACTCTGGCTTCTCCTCATGGCTTTCCTTCTTTTAATTATTGACAGTTACGTTGGTTCCGTTCTCTTCGACTATTTGTTTGCTCTCTTCGTTTGGATTCTTCTCTACCCAGTATATATTTTTCTTCTTCTCGGCCGTCGCTTCTGCCTGGGAAGGAATATGTTCAATTATCGGTACCTGTTCGCTGAGGGCCTGTGACTGATTATCGTTCGTTTTAACACTTAGATTATTCTGATAGAGCTGCATGAATCTAATGAGTTCATTGACTGACTGAGAGCTTTTGGGATCGAGATATTTGCTCTTCTCCATGTTGCGCATCTGCTGATGCAATCTCAATACTAGGGTAATGAACTTCTCCTCATCGGCTTGTTCGTTCTGGTAGAATTTGATTATTCTTTTTTGTAGAATGTAAAGCAACGAGTCGATGCAGTGATCATAGGATTATTATTGGAAGCGGGTGGCAAATCCTGAGTATATTGACATACAATAAATAAATATAGGACGAATTATCAAAAACGAATGGGTTATAGAATATCTAATAAAAAGGAAATAAAGGCAGGCGATGATAATGCAAGTTTGAAATTATACTGATCCTTTATGTATCTTGAATTGCTGGTCAATTCAGGTATAGTTTATAGCCTAATAATAATTGGCTATATTTTTCCGTTTTTTAAATAAGCTTCATTAACTGAAAGTGATCCCGATTCCCAATTTTATGTAATAATCCAGAAGCTGAGTAGAAAAATATTATATTTAACATCTCATTTTGTTACAGCCTTATGTCAGAAGCGTCAAAAAGTACGCTGGTAATCACACAAAACACCACCAAACAGACGTCGCCAACTCTTGATCAGCGCCCTCCCGTATAATATAAGCAGGTTGGACTCTTAGGTGACTTTGTAGGATAATTAAGCGATGTAGAAATGTAGGCTGAAATTAACCGGCGTCGCGATGAATATCTCGAAATGAAAACGGAAAGAAAAAAGGAAGAGATGCGTATCAAGAAAGAGGAGTTTGGATCTTCCTCTTCGGAAGAAAATAAAAGTGAGGAAGAGTAAGTTGAGAGCATGTCGAATGAAATAAGGATAGTGGTTAAGCCACCCAAAGTAAAAATTGAGAGTAAGGGTTCACTGCCTCCGAATGAGAGCAGCTATGAGATTGTGCTATAACTTAAAAAACTAACCCTTGAGACTGAGTTAACATTCCTGGCCAAATAGTTCGAGATCAACAAAAAACTAATCCCCTATTCTAGAATAAGTAAGATCTCCCTCGCTGTTTCGACTTCGAAATGGGGGTACAAACTTAAAATAGGAATAGCCAAAGATGACGATATCATAATGTCTGTCAAGTCTAAACACGAAGGAAGGGATCAATCAGTGGAAATATTTATGAGATTTATCTAGATCAGGCAAGAGCTGAATGAATCTAAACTGATATCTTTAAAAAAGAAAGTCAGCGAGCAAGAGTTTAATCCTTAGATGAGAGAAGAAGCTCTCCTCTACGACAAGATTTACAAAAAATCTCAGATTATTGGGACATGGGAATAGCGCTACATTGTCATGAAAAGAGACGGACTGTATTCCTACCGTACCCTCGCTTCCAAGCACACAATGTATATTCCCAAAAAATAAGTGAAATAAATCCAAACAAGATTTGACCTATACAAGGAGTATCTGGTGGTAAAATTGACCTACAATATCCTTAACGCTACAGACATGACTGATTTTGGTCTGCCCCTTGATGCCAAATTGATTTGGGTTCGTCATTTCGCAAACATGATTCCCGAAGATCCATGATTATCTTTTATTTTGTTGAAGATAGATATTTTCAGTTAAATCAAAAACCGCGCAATTTATCCTCTAATACCTCTAGACTGATTGGTCTCTCGATGAATCTAATTTATTTAACTTTTTAGTGTCTAAGCTTAGCACCTTTTAGTTCGATCTCATATTCCTATCAATATAGTTTATTTCACTTTTATATCATAATTTTCTTATTACTGATGAGCAGAGCGGACAGAGAAAGACCTCCAATTGTTCACGGGGATGATGGCATCGATTTTAACGACGACTCTCTCTTGGATGTCGATAATTCAAACAGTTTCGACTTGAAGAACGAGCTCTACGAGATGAAAAGCAAGTGCAATGCTATATAATACGAGAAGAACAAACTGGTCATTTCTTACGAGAATGCTATTAAAGACTTAAAGCACAAGAACGCCATGCTGGAACGCTATCGCGGCGACAAAAACTAAAAAGAGGAGAGGAACGTCGCAAAAAACGTTAATGAACTTAGGTACCAGTGTCAGGCTCTCGCTGAATAGAACGATATGCTCAAACGAGAGCTGCAAACTGCTTTCTAGAGAAACAGGTCAACTCCTGATTTTAACTCCCAAGATTATGCACCTGAGGTGGAAGCGTTAGAAGAGTTGATGCAGAAAGAGGCAAGGATAAACTAGTTGGAGAAAGAATTAAAAGAAGTTAGGAGAGCAGAGAAATAACTACAAGAAAAGGTAAGCGCTTTAGCAAAGGAAAATAGTAGACTTCGGGAAACAGCTCAACTACTTTAAGAAAAAGATAAAACGAGGCGATCTCTCAATAGGTAGGTCGAAGAGAGGCAGAAGGAAATTAACCGGTTGAAAGGTGAGAATGCAAAACTGGAGTAACTCAGCAAAACGCTTGAATCTGAGAAGAACGAGGCAATAGAGAAAATATCTCTTTTGCAAGAGGAAATAGCAAAATGGTAGATTTAGGTGTCATAAGTGAGGAACGCTTTATTTAACGAAAAATTGGAGAGCAAAAAGGCAATGAATGCATTGAGGTTCGAGGTGGAGGAGGAGAAGAATCGTTGCAGAGGATTGATTGATGAGAAAGGCCAGGAAAACAGACGTCTTCGTGAATCCATTCTTACGCTGAATGATTAAAACTAAGCATTAAGGCAAAAGGATCTCAACAACTCTCAAAAACTGGATTCCTTAAGGAAATAGCATTCGGCTCTTCAGGTGATCAATAAATAGACGACCAGCAATTTATTAAATTTATCAGCCATGGATCGTAGTATGGAGGTGCATAGTTCTAAACAAACAGATTACGAACTCAAGATCATGAGTCTTGAGGAGGAGTTGAAGAGGGTAAAGGCTGAGGCCAAATAAAAGAACGAAAATGGTGAGAACAATGAGGATTTAAATCGGTTAAATGAGCTGGAGGAGGATCTTAAATACAAGGACGAAATAATGGAATTGATGAAAATGGATAACGTAGAAAAGGTGACTCGAGAGAAGGAATTGTTAGAAAGGATTAGGGACTTATAAGGCCAAATCGCACAGAAGCAAAAGACAATTGACAGTCGATAGCAGTAGATTAAGCACCTCAAGGAGGACAACCGATATCTGTAGTTGGGTATATGTTGATTCATTTAGGTAATGAAGAGCTCAAATAAAAAATGGAAACCCTTCACACAGTTATGAATGATATAGAGACCATCAAAAGACATTTGAATAAGGAAAAGATGTACTTGGAGGAAAAGAGAAAAGAGCAGGAACAACTTAAAGAGGAGGAACGACTGATAAGGATAGAGGAAGAGAAGAGTCCAGGCAGAAAGAAGTCGTCTATCAATCTCAGTAGAAGAAGCAGTGGGTAAAGTGACATTAAGGTTGCTGTGAGTCGCATCAGCAAAAGGAGTTCACTCATTGATGCTGATCTTCAGAAACAGCTGTAAGATCTGACAAATGAGAATTATAAACTAAGAGTTAAGTTGAGTTCGGCTGAAAATTAGGTCGATCGCAAGGCTCTGGACCTCAATATAATGAAAAAATCTTGCACCAACATACAATAAAATATGTTCACTCCTCTTGTCGTAGAGAGTGCAAAGAAAAATCAACCTAGCACCTTAGTCTTCGAAAATAAGATACAGGAATTGGAAAAAGAAATCGCTGCCTTCCGAAATTCTAAGCAGTAGGGGTAATAATTCAAGAAGGGATGTTCGAAACAGGCAGAAGAGAAATACATTTCCGAAATTAAGAGATTAAATTTATATTCTCAGCAGTTGGAAAAGAACATTAACCTGCTCAACGATAAACTCAGTGAGTAGACTCACGCAAAAACTGAGGCGTTGAATCAATTATAGACTATCCAATAGGAGTCCTTCTCCCATGAGGAACAGTATTCCTAAACTCTCACCCAGCTAAACTAACTTCTGCATTAGTACAAAATACTGAAGCAAAAATACGAGTAGGCCACATAGACTAGCAACGACTGCGTCGTGCATTTATAGGAAATCGACTACCTCAAGGGCACCATCGACAGATTAATAAAAAATTACAATGAGAAGAGTCTCATGCTGGAAAACTCTGACAATCAAATTAGAAAACTCAACTAACTGCTCATGTTCAAATAACATGAACTAAAAAAAACACATAGACACACCAGTCAAATGAAATCACACAACTCTTCGTTTATGAGTCAATAAAGCTTCGAACAAATCAGTCAACAGATGCTGCGGTTTAGCTTGGCTCCGGACTACTAGAAGTCCTTCGACCCACGCGGCAGTCTCCCCAATACCCGTCGTTGATGATGCATTGATTTGATAATGATCTGCATAGTTATCCATATTTCTATAAAATCAAATGAAGTGATATTTCGCGAAGATATTCTAATTAATGATGCTAATAACGACAAAAATGGTAGCATACCCTCAAATCTAATGCGATTCAGCGAGTTGATAAAATAACACCAATCAAGAATAAAATCGCTAGATATCCTCCATGCTGTGACAGATCAGGGAGGGTTGCTATGGATTTTACTTCTCCTACTTCTCTTACTCGTTTTAGTACAACCCCTCAAATTAGAATTCTCTCATTGTTGTAGCTTCTACTCTCTACTAGTTGTGTACTTTGTTTGAACAGTCTTCGCATTTGCAGGCTGCAGTACATCCCACCCCGGAGTTAAAACACTCACAGTATCGCTTTTGACAGTGAGATTTCTTACAGTTGCAACGCTTTTCCGCCAAGCTACAGTTTCGAAGTCCGCCGTCCTTAATGCTAATCTTGGCTGCAGCGATTTCTCCCTTAAAGAGGCTTGTGTTCTTACAGGCTGTGCAGGCACAATCTTCCCCGCACACTTTCCCCGTGCTAAAACATTCACAATACATCTTCAGACAGAAAGTCTTCTTACAGTTACAGCCTACTTTCTTCTTTTTGCTGGAATTGGCGACTGTTTGCATGTGCGAGATATGTTCAGCGAAAGAATCTTCCCCTTCGCGCTCTTCAGGACTCCTCTCCTGTTGCGGCGTTTATAGATTCTAATTTTCGTTTTGAGAGAAAACATTGATAGTATCGATGAGTTTGAGGGAGAGTGCAAACTCAGGGAGTTTGTCGCAGGAGGGCAAATTAAAAAATGAGTTTTTGGTGAACTTTTAGTTCATGTGGATATTATAATAAATTTAATCTAAGCTATTGCTATTTTGATGGCAGGAAGTCTGCACCAGTCACCACATCCAAATTACACACATTTGTTAATCTCGTAATGTTGCGTATACTTGACGATATTCATAAATAACCACGCGATATATTTATTGAATGGTTACCGCCAAAAATATAGATAGTCATGAGTCAGCAAAACGGTGTCAAGGAGATAGAAGTTAAACATGAAGAGGCGAATCAGTAGAATGATAAAGAAAACAGGCTAAAGCTAATGACTTAAAAGAAGAGTTACAGAGACAAGGCCATCGAGAGGAGACTCAATAAAAAAATAATTTGTCCTTTGCACAAGGAAAAGTATATACTGCGTTGTTTGGATTAAGGATGCAGCAAACCTTTTGTTTGTTTAAATTCTGCCTGTATATACGCCCATCAACACCGATAACATATGATATTTGAGAAATTCGACTCGAACGCAGTCCGCAAAAACTTTGACCGTGCTGAGAAAATCATCAGTAATAACGAAAGCATGTTTGATAAAGCAAGGCAGATTAAAAATGTGATCGATGGACTGAAAAACACACTGACAGATTTATTTAAAGACCTAGGAAATTTAAGCTAGGTTTGCAGTGATCTCAAGAATCAGGTCGATTCAGCACTGACCAGCTCGTATTTAGGCAGAATTGATGAAGTTGTGCTTCTCGAATCGAAGATAATGACTACTCTCCAAACCATGAAATCAAAAATAATAATCCCTGACGAAATACCAGAGTTCTATCTTAAAAATGAGGTTTCCCTCTTTTTGTAGAAGAACATTCCCAATTTTAAGATGGAAACAGTCAAGGAATTGATAAGGATCGACACAACAATGATTGAAACTGTCAAATTTGAAGAGTTTCTGGGAGGGAGGACCAATTTAATATTCTTAATTCTATGCGATTTCATGGTTATGGGATCATACTACCAGAATGGCTATCCATATAAAGAGTAGAAGATTAAGGATCCTGCGAGCTTTATATTCCTGACTGATGATGAGGCAACCAATAAGATAGTAAAATTCGCGGCCAATCCCGACTGCGACTGCCACATTCAATCTTTAGAGAAGTGCATAATCAGTTTCGGCAAAACTTCAGAAGTTAATGAAGGTTTAATCATTTCATACGCAAATCCCTTGACTATTGATTTTCTGCTGCCCAACGTAGCTTATCTCTCGTAGGATCTCTGGCATAAAAATTACTCCGGCAGTTTGAAATGGAAAGCATTGATTGTATTGCAAATTTAGATGGACTAATGATCACTCCATAGTTATTCTATTTGATATAAGGATTTGCCCATCTCTTTGGAAATGAATTAATTAGAATAATTATCATATCATGCAACGAAATTATGATTTTGTTTTTAAAGTGGTCCTAGTAGGACCCTCAAACACAGGTAAAACGGCACTGCTTCTTCGATTTGCTGATGATCAATTCGAGGAAAACCTGCTGCCTACAATTGGAGTTGACTTCAAGTTTAAGTATCATCCACCACATATAGATCATTCAATCTCTTTGAAGACTTTATTAAACTGCAACTTTGGGACACTGCTGGACAGTAGAGATTCAAGTCTGTGGTAAAGTCCCACTACAGAGACGCGGATGCAATTATTCTTGTCTATGATGCTCAGGACCCGTTATCTTTGCAGGAGATCGAGGACTATTGGCTGTATGAAGTTAGAAAAACAGTGAAAAAAGATTGTTGCATCTATGTCTTCGCGAATAAGTGTGACAATCCAAAAGTATTTATGAAAAATGAACACAAGAAATGGTTTGCGAGTGAAAAGATTAAATATTTTTAAGTATCAGCCAAAACAGGGAAGGGAGTTCACGAAAGCATTAACTAATTGGTGGGGCACCTCACAAAGATAAAGCCTCGCCTATAGGACAAAAAAATCATAATGAGTTTAAATGGCTATGCTCCCTCTCCGAAAAACACTTGTTGCTGATAGATATTTATGAGGTTATTTGCCAAATAAATAAGATAGTAAATGTTATCAAAATAAGTTATAGAATAATATAGGAAAGACGTGATCATGGCTATTTCAGGCATTCTTGCAGCTGAATGAATTTTTCATCACTTAATACCTTCAATTCCAACTCAACTTCCTTCCAATCTTTCTACATATTATTTCCGAATACCAATTGTACGAGCAGCGGTATTTTATCTTGGCTTAACTTGGATATTTTACTGAATATTTTTTCTCTTTCTTACAAGGATAGCTGATTGGCCAGTGTCAGACGCTCTTTATTCTATCTTTTAGGCCCAACTGTCGTCATTGGTGGTTCTTTCTATTTTTCATGACTCGAGCTTTATTCCATTTATTTTTGCATTTTTTAACTTTTTTTCAAAGAAAGAGCTTCTGCTTTTTCAATTTTTTTAGGTGATCCTACTTAGCTAATATACTAATCTTTTTCCTAGTTTTATTTCTGCCATTGTATGAAGCCTACTGGATTTTCATTATATTCCTGACAAACTTTGGTGTAATAGGCTTAAAACTAGCGAGTATGAGTGTAATATGTTGTATCCTTTGGATTAAAAGCATAACTATTTGTGATTATCTTTTCAATGTCTAAGTTGAACTACTTTCGACTGTTGTACTACCCACTTTTTATCTTCTTTTCGATTGTTCGTAAATCCATTGGCTATTTTATTATCTCAAGATAGTTGGGTACATTTTGCCCGATCGGGTCGACAGGAACTCTGAATGGCCAAGAACTCTTGTGGGCTATCAACTTCGATAAAATTTTACTCATTGACTGATCATTCAAAATTGCCTTTTTTGGTTTACTTGCCTACTTTTTCTAATTAAAGTTTGGCTTTAGCTTTGGCTATTATCCAGGCTCGACTTATAGGACAATTGATTTTGATGAATTGGGCAGGACTGGTAATGATTTAACCTCCTTGATACTTCTTTGACTTTCTGGTGCTTTTTTTATTCTGGGGGAGGTGATATATTCCATCAGATATGTATCATCAACCTTCTTCGTTCGATTTCGTTTTTCCTCAAACTGCACGGCTTGAAAGGAATACCCCTTGGGTAAAAGTTTTTGGAGGTATGCAGCTTGTTACTCTGTCAGTTTCGAATACCCTCCCATCATGATTGAATATGGATATAAATCTTCAGATAGCAAGTTGTATATGCAGGTATCTTAATTTATAGTCAATTTTATTTCAGTCAAATTCAGAACAGAAGAAATATGCTTATTTTAAAAAATTGCTGTATTTATCTTCAGGATAAAATCTGAATTCCTAGTTTCACTTTATTGGAAGAAATATCGAGTCATAAAGAATCATTCATGCAAAATTAATTGGATATGTGCTCTGTTTTCAACCTATCCCTATCTTTCTTATATTTATCATTGGTGATACTGCGAACCACTTTCGGTTTTATTTCATGGGGTTTATTCGGCATATTTGCATTGCTGGCATGTGATCTATTCTTATTATCACGTCTGTCCTATATCTTGCGATCCAATTCACTCAAAAAATTGTTGAAGCTCTGACTTTTATAGACTGAATTGCAAAACTGATACAAAAACGTGTGCGTATTGGGAGAAGTGGAAAGGAAGTGAGAAATATGCGAAACAAGCAGACTGTCTTCAATTTCTTCCTTGACAGCACTCACCTCATAAAATTTCTATCGCTTTATTTGCAGTAGCTGCTTCTATATATCGAGGTTTGATTTTTATAGTGTCACTATCTGTTTTTTTAATGCTTTGATCTCCTGTCTAGCGTCAATCAATTATTTGAACAACTATTTAAGCTCTTCTTCGCTACTGTTGACTCGTCGCTTCATCTGTTAGATGAGGTCTTGGTTGCTGGTGGCATTGAGTTCATTCATTTTCTTCTTTTCTTCTATTTTGCATAATTCCTTTTTGGCCTTCTCTAGTTCAAGCATGTTGTTCATCTATATGGATCAAGAATGACATTGCATTGAGATATCCTGCTGGCATAGCGATTCTGTATTGTTACTTTGTTAAGCAGATCTTATAGTTTAGTGGAAAACTCTGTCAGATTGATGAAGGGCAATTTTCGTTCGCTTTCAGTCTACTCCTGATTGATTGTTAAGCGTCTATTTATTTTTTTCATTCTCTATTTCAAAATATTACTAGCAATAAATATATATATGCTCTCAAGCAAATAGTCAAATAAGTTAATAATGAAGATGATAATCAAGGATAAAAATCATGTCACGTAAACCATAGTACAATTACCACTGCAAGTGCTCTACTAACACACTTTAAACCACCGGGCATTTTTGGCTGGAAATTTTATAGTTGTAGTGAGATGAGTGATATATCTGAAGTAGAGAAAATTCCAAAAGCCTTCATCAAAATACTTCATCAGCTCTAATCGAAGAACTTCCATATATTCCAACCTATCTTGATGATATACTCTTCGAGTGTATGCCTAAATATTGGTAATTATGTTTTGTTCTGTTTAATTAAAAGCTCCAAAAACTAATCCTGGACAAGGTTATTCTTTGTAATTTAAAGCTAAGCTGCTGATTTTAGTAACAACTCGATAGCCTAAATAATGCCAAGATAGGTGATAATAGTTAGCGTTTTACAAAACGAACCACCATTCATTAACCTATGTGGTATTCATGAGTGCTATTGGCGTGATAAATCCACTCTCAGCAGTGTTCACTGCTAAGATCCAAACTCCAGTATATTTGATGCTTAATTGATTCTGAATATAGTTTTGATTTGCAGTGGCGTTATCGCCATTGTAAATGTACGCTGTTTCAAAAAGAGCTTTTAAATAGGCTTGAACTTCAGGAGTAACGTTTGCCCCTGTTTGACTTTAACTGTGAGTTGATAAGATTAGTAACATCATAACTCCTATCGTAAAACAACAACTCCAAATGTGCTTCATTATTTATATTACTTTGAATAATTATAATATCATAATTTAAAAAGATTAATGAGAAGAATTAGTTCCTTTAATTTATCCCGAGAAAAGAATTCTCTATTCGATCTTATTACATTGTAACATTGATATCATCAGCATCACTTGTCAAAAAATATGTCAGTGACTCTGCTCTATTGCAAATATTGGAAAAAAAAAATAGTCCTCTTCGTTTATAATCTAAGATAATTAATGTATAATAATGTCTAATAATTAAACGATTAACTGTTAAAAGGATAAATATACAGAAACACCTCTCAGTTATAAGTCGCACACTCGCCGTACATCTGTTTCCACTCACTTTTATCGTTCTTCTTAGTTAGTTGAATTGAACAGTTGCCAGTTTCGACAAGAGACTTATGCCCGTAAACTAATTGAGTTATACGAACGTTTATGCAAAGAGGCAAAGCAAAATGAAAACACCATAAAGGGCCTTAAATAGTCCAACATTAATTTAAAAAATATAAGTATGAAGCAATCCTCTCAATTGTAGAATGGATTGCTAAAAATGACCAAGGAGTAGTATATGCTGCATACAACTTTATTGCATGATTCACTCAATAAAGCCAAGATGTTTATGGTAGATTTACTCACATCATTAGAAGAAAAGAAAGAGGAGATGAAACAGAACTTGGACAAATAGAAGATGGAATTAGGCCAAGCTGGACAATAATTAAAGAAATTACATGCAGAGATAAAATCCAGTCAAAATATTTTGAAGGACACACGAATTGCATTAAAACATGATGCTTCTAAAAAGAGATAAAACGAAGTGGTACTATCCGACAAGAAGCCTATTTATCTGAACTATGTCTCTATAATGGAAAAGCTTAATAAAAATGGAAATAAATAACTCCTGTTTCCCATAGATAAAATGAAACTTTGATTAATTGATATCGGCTTGTATACAGCAGCTTATATATTTAAGTATAATCCAGCAATTACTTTTTTTAATTATAAATATTCATATCTTTTAATTGACTTCAATCGAAAACCATAAGATCATGTATCATTCAACACATGCAGAAACAGCCTTCGTTTGTCCTCTCCCAACAACAAAAGTGACTACTTTCCTTGGGTGGCAACTCTTCACTCTCCCCTTGTATTTTGGACAGGTAGATGAATACTTCCTCTAGGGTAGTTTCAGCAATCTCAAATTGATAGACAATCTCCTCCTTTGTGAGCTTGTTATAGAGCAATTCAAAAGCCTTGGAAAAAATAAAGGTATCTTTGTTAAATTCAAAGCATAACTTTAACTCCTATTCGAATTTTTATTGCTCGAAACCCTCGAAACTGGAGCGAATGGCCTATTCGACTTTAGCAAGCTTTTATTTTGTTTGGCAACGAACTGTAGCCCTATAACCCTTGCCGTAACGCTTTTTCAGTTACATTGGACTGTCAATACAATAAAATTCTCCCTTTATGAGAATACCAATGCGGTCGCAAAGTGACTCTGCCTCGTTGATTGAATGGGTTGTCATGACAATAGATCTGCCATGACCTTTGTCAGCTGAGGAATGAAGCACGTTCCATAGATAGCGTCTCGCAATGGGATCAACTCCAGCTGAGGGTTCATCTAAAAAGAGGAGAGTAGGATTGCCAATGAGGGCCATAGCCACGCAAAGCTTTCGCTTGTTGCCACCACTCAATTTGCGCGATTGCACTGCCCGATACTCATCTAACTGTAAATTAGAGATATAGAAATTCAAAATATTGATCCTTTGTTAGCCTGACATTCCCTTTATTCCAGCAAAGAAATCTATATGCTCTTCAGTGGTCAATTAATCATAGAGTGGATTGAACTGTGGACAAACTCCCACCATGCTGAAAATATCATCCACTGCCCGATTGACTTCTTCCCCGTTGAGACGCACTGAGCCATGTGTCTTGGGAATGGCCGCTGTGAGTATGTTAAAGGTTGTTGATTTACCTGCACCATTAGGACCTAATAAACCAAAAGTTTCTCCTCTATCAATCACAAAAGAGTTATCCCTGATGGCCACATATCCATTGGGGTACTTTTTATAAAGAGTGTCAACAACAATAGGTTTTGTCTCATTCAGACTTTCTATCTTTGCCTTCTCCTTAATAAGGTCTTAAGATTTATGAATCCCCAGCTGCTAATACTCCAAATTTTATCGATCTCTTAGCCTGAATTTGAGGTTGTCTAGCACCATTACGAGAGACATGTAGACACCAGTCTGCAGTATCATTATAAGAAGTGGGTACCAAATTTGGCTTTACACATAAATTGCAGTTAAATTATTTTAATTTGCGATTATAATTTATGAATAAGTTGCATTACCAAGCATCTGTCGACTCACCATGCAGCTGCTGAGGGCCATGAGAGGACTGATGATAGGTAATAAATATTGAATGGCGTTGTTAGTGGGTACTACATACATGGGAATGGAAGGCAAAATGAAGAAAAGGATGAATACCATGAAAGGATAGAATCGGTAAGCTGTCCTTGCAACATCAAAGGCAAAACTCCAAAGATAGGTGAAGGATAGAAAAGAGAAACTGAAGATAATGAGAGTAAGCGCTAGCCAGCCAAAGCTACTCACCAATAGTTCATTATCGCTGGAAGGGAAACAGCCAATAACAATAAAGAGCACAGCAAAGGGAAGGCAGAACATAAGTAAATCGAAGGAGATTGTTCCAAGCCAGTATGCGCTCCGTTTCATGCCCATCACACAAGCCAGATATTTAAATTTAATCTATCTTTCTCGCACCACACTTCCACAATAGGAGGCAGTATTAAAGCTAAAAGCCAGAGCCATGAAGTTAGAAATCATATAGTAACTTGCCCATATGTATATTAGTTTCTAAGCATTACTGGTAGGGTTTTTAAATGAAAGCATTGCTATTACAACACCCACCGTTATGAAAATTACAGGCAGCATGATTGAGGTAAAAACACTGAAACTTCTAACTGTTGTTCGCCATTTTTTGAGAAATACCGCTCGCCACTGACTCCCTATGCTATAATGAGGTTGATAATCAGGGATATTGACCTTCTATAGCTAAGGAAGAGGTTCATTGGTGAGTATTGCAGTCGGATCCATTCCAATGCGAATAAAAATATCCTCGAGGCTACTAAGTTTCAGTGAAAAGTGGAAACCTTAATTTTAAAGGAATGCGAAGAGGGCACTGTAATGCATCTGTTGATTGAGTGGAAGGAGAAATCTCATCGAAAACTCTCCGACCTGTTCGTCTTCAATGGATAGAGCAATAGATGTTTTTACCGTCTTTCTAATTACTATTCGCTGATTTTATAAACTCTTTTACATTTATTCTCCTTTTTATTTATTCCCTTTTTTTAAAGCAATTTCGAGATAATACCCACAACCAAACCTCTCCTTAATGTAATGGCATGAACCCAGCACGAGAAGTTATCCGTGTGCTAGAATTCCAATTCTGTTAGCCAAGGCTTCAGCTTCTTCCAAGTGATGGGTTGTAAGGACAATAGTTCTACCTTAAGCTTTTAATCCTTCGATAAGCTCCCATATAATTTTGCGAGAGTTAGGGTCCAGTCCAGAAGAAGGCTCATCCAAAAATAATATTTCTGAGTTTCCTATAGCAGCGCAGGCGAGACAAGCTTTTCTTTTGTTGCCACCTGACAGTTCCTTAGCTCTTTTATTTTGTTCATCTTAAAGTCCACATCTCCGAATTATAGAATCGACTTACATCTCTAAGTCGCTTTCTGGAATGCCCTTCAAATTTGCATAGTATAAAGCATGCTAGCGGACCGTGTAATCATCATAAAGCACATCGGCTTGCAAGCACACTCCCATTTTGCCCCGAATTTCAGCCATTTGTGAATAATCAAGACCAAGAATGTTGATAGTGCCTGAATCAGGCTGAAGTAATCCCGTGAGCATATTGATAGTTGTGGTTTTGCCAGCCCCATTATGTCCCAGTAGACAGAAGATTTCTCTTTCAAACAGACTGAGACTGATATTATTGACTATGGTTTTCCCGTCAAATTTTTTGTTTAGGTCCTTGAGATACAAACTAATCCGTTTATATTCCTTGGTTTATTAAAAGTATCTTGCTGAAGTCAGGTTGACAAGTTCAATTTTTTCCTCAAGCTCACTCACAGGCTGTTTTTTGCGAAAGCATTGCAGAAAGAAGAGAGGGTGTAGGTGTGATCCATTTTAATTTGGTAAGACTAACTCAAGATATATAAAGAGGATGAAGTAACCCAAAGCTAAACATCCCAGCGTGACATATCCCTATGTTGCTGTGAAGTGAGTCGGAAAGGGATTATTTTGTGAAAAGCCTAGGTTCATCAGTGTATACTAAAAACACACAGAAGGTAATAATGCTGTAATCTGCATTGCTGCTATAGAGTTTCTGAAGCCCTATATATTGAGGAGATAATAAAGCATGCTGCTCAGCAATTGTACAAAGGTGATCATCTGGGATGCGAGGAGTGCGTCAGAAAAGAATGTGGATAGGAAAAGTACAAAGCTGAAAGAAGCTAACATATACAGAATATAGAGACCAATGGCAGTTCCAAAAGTGAAACTCGAGTCATTGAACACTCCCACTGATGCCAGCAAGCCAATGAACACTACACTCAAGAAAATTCCATTTATAATGAAGAAGGTAAACCACCCAGTAAAATAAGCAGAATTCGACACTCCCATAATGCGCTGGATCTCAGCTTGTTTTGTTTGTTTCTCACTCACCCAGCTCATGGCGACTCCTCTGCAAAATAGCATGATTGCAATGGACATGTAGACAGGAATGTTATTTTGGCCATTGCCTCCGGTTTTGCGAAGCACAACTATAACCGCAAACATAATCAGAAGGTTTACAAGTTCCCGCACAGTTGACTTGGTCCTGATGTTCAAAACTATATTTTTCCTAAAGACAGTCTTGAACTGTTGGCTGAAAGTTGATGGCATACAACAATTGATTGTAATTCTAACATTCCATGAAAAGATTTACGTCTATTTTATGCAATATATTCTGAGAAACCAATAATATCGAGGGCGAAATAATTTTACGGATCCAATGAATACATTCATCCTTCAAATGTGAGTCATGGACATTGTCAAGTATCCCTTAATAATATAATTCCTTTAGAATCTTAATTGATGGGTATTGATCATTAAATTGATTGGAAAGGATAATAATAAAAAAATGGTTTGGACAAATCTTATAACTATTCATCTTTACATTTTTATAAACAATTTATGATGATGGCACTATTCCAATCATCAGACGATAAATATAAATTGAGGGGTAATCGATTATTTAAATCCAAATCGTCGCAAATTTAATTTTAATCATTTATAATATGCTGATCTTATAATTGTGATTAATGGATTTTTATTACTTAGAGCTTATCAAGTAGAATTTTAGGTTAGACCTACGTACTTGTTGAAATATGCAGAGAAATTCAATTTTACTCAGCTTATGTAGCAGATGTCGGATAATTATTGGCGTGGCCTATAATATCGAGGGACTCCACATGAAAATGCCGAAGATCTTTAGAAGAATTCCTTTCCGACTCATGAAGACTACAGTTAAACCTCAATAAGTCTCCAGGGCTGAGATTCGAAAGAAGTCCAAAATTGTAGTAGGCAGAATCGCTATCAATTGTAATGAGAATGTCAGGTGTATTGCCAATATACATACTCGGATTCATCTTCATGTCAAGACTAAGAGCATGCAGGTACCATTTACGACTAGACTCCCGATGATCAACGAGTTGAACAAGCTATCCTTCCCAATTGATAAACAATTTATCCTTATACTTTTAGCTGCATGATTCATGATTTTTCACAATGCACTCCATCATATATTCTGTCCATAATTTTTTAATCTATCTTCCTTATTTCATCTCCGAAATTTTGATTGTGAGTGCAAGGATAATGAAAGCTACTAGAATGGTTGTAATTACAATTTTTTTGGTTACAATTATCCCGGATGAAAGGAAACTCCGACTGTAAACTTCATCTGTAAAAATTAACAAAATTTTTTGATTGTCTCCGAGGCTGGTCTGGCAATTGGGACAAACATGTTTTTGTGAAGATGTGAAAAATATGATAACGACAGCCATAATTATAGTCGCAAAATGTGGTACTAATACAATGGTGCATAATCCCAATGCGATTGATGGCATTTCTGGTTTTCTGATGAGGTCAGTCTCTATATATTTCAAGCAGTCGGGACACTTGATGGATAAAGATCTGCATGGCTGAATTTATACTTGTCTCCGAACGTGACAGCTGTTAATGGGTCTCTATTTGTATTCTCCTGCATTATTATCGCCTCTTCATCGCGATTCATCTTTTCAATTTATAATATTTGTTCAGATATTAAGATTGATGCTATGACAATCTACAATCAAATAATACATCCTTGTAAAAATTAAGCCCATAAATATCATCCTTTCATAAGGATGTCTTTCGCTTCATTTATTTTTGTTGCCAAAAAAGTTGATCCTCCCGCATCAGGATGGTTATTAAAAATTAGAGTTCTGTGTTTCAATTTTATGGTGGAAAAGTCAGCTCCTTCTCCTACTCCCAGAATTAGCTGGGCCTATCTGCGATTCATTTGATTGTAGAAGCCTCCAGGATACATTCTAAAAGGGTCAATATACTCTTTGGTGCGAATATGGCGATAAAACCTCGACCCTGCTCGAATTGCTGAATCATAGACAGTGTACATAAACCGAGTACTACGAGTCCTATTCCGACGGTAGCCATCTGTGATTATATTTTAATTATGACTCTTCAATTTGATAAAACAAATAAAGATAATGAACTTAAAGCCAAATTAGTTGCTGATTCTCTCAAATTATAAAATAATAATGCCAATTATGGGCGAACTGAATCTAAAAATATGATCATGAATCAATCATAGTAATGCCATCAAGATAATCCACAGCATTAGCACCAAAAAAACAAATATGGGCACTGAAGATACTTTTGCTGATTTGGGCGACACCACTTTAACTTAAACTGGGTCCTCTACTTCTCTCAATAGTCTCTTGGTTTCCTTTGATAATTTGTCATTGTTTTAAGCCTCGCTTTAAAGAATAATCAACGTAGAATGTTCTTTTTAAGCTTATATTAGAGCTTCATATGAAATCTTGTCAGCTAACTTTTAGCTTTATCTGATTGTATTTTCTGAAGCCTACACCGAGCTTAGATTTTTAATTTATTATTATTATAATTTCACATCTGCAGTTTTCGATAATTTCGGGTCATTACTGATTGCTTCTTCGCTTTTATTTTCAGTTTCCGGTTCAAACTCAAGCTCAAACACAGCAGTTTATTCGCATAAACCCACTTAGAAAAGCCCAAAGTTTTAATTGTTGCTTGGATGTTAGAACTTATGCTCAGCGGCCTGAATATGTGTTGCACCCAATGATGACGTGGCACCTTTTTGGGCGTGATATGTAGGTTAGTCGAGTAATTCATAGTTCTCTATTTTTGTTGGTTTTTCATGCAAATAATGACTTATTTTGATAGTATTCCATTAAAAGTTGGCTTCATGGACATCTTTTGATGTTAATTGGAAGGGGCAACCTGAAAGCTAAATTTGCCAGTTCTCATGATCTCCCAAAATCATCATTTAATCATTGTTAAAGTCCGAAAAAGCTCTCTCTTTCATTGTTCTGATAAATTCTTCAAGACTAACGGCCTCCTAAACTTCCGCATAAAGTTTCGTTTATTTCACGAAAATAGCTTTCACCTGAAACTGTTCAAATAGTGAACGGATGGTCTATATTTAAGGTTTTTTTCTAAGGGGTAGACAAACGTGGTGGAGCAACATCTTATATAATTATGAATGATCATAGAAGTAAGGAGAATTAAATCTTTGAACGTAATTAAATAATAAATTATTCGGATTTATAAATCGTACCGTAAATTGGTAACTTCAGTTTGCATGAATGGAAAGTAATGGTGTTGTGCAAGTTAGGAGATTGTCATTGAGTCTATGAATTTTTAGGAGTTTCGATATTTATATATTTATTTATATTAAAGAGATATTTCAGTCACATGCCAATATTTGAGAAAGTTATGCTACGATTAATTACATTGTGGCTTTAGATATATTTAACCCATTATGATTGACATCGGGCCAAATTGAATTGGGCTATATCATATTCATTCTATTATTTATATAAAGCGCCATGGATCTCGACTATTTGGAGAACGCACTCGAGAATATGGATCTCAAGCCTGATCAGATTCAGAATGTTGCTGACTACTGCATCACAAACAACGCTAACAGCGAATTAGAAATCACCAAACTCATTTAAAAAAACTTCCATAAGCACAAAGATCCACGACCAAAGACAGCCTTGTTCTTGTTGTCCAGTGAACTATTCTTCCTGGCCAATATTCGAAAGAATAAACAGTTCTTTAAACATCTCTCTCCAAAAATCAGACCTTTTATTGAGGCGTTGCTCATGTACTATTAGATTAAGCTAGTGAGGCCACTGATAATTTGGAACTTGGTGGACTAATTGTTGGCGCAATCGATAAATGGGGGACTGAACAGATTTTTGCTGAAAGTTTCCTTGAGAGGATCAAGGACGTGGCGAGTCCCATTTACAACAAAATATCTGAATAGCGCGCGGGAGGGGGTAAGCACTAAAAATTTACAAAATACAAAAAGACATTTCTGATGGAGTTAATGGATGTTCGTAAATTCTAACCGACCTCCAAGATATACGATACTTACGTTCAGATGACTGATGTTACTTCAAAGTTGAACAACTTTCAACAGGCTTATAACAAAATTGATTTCTAGAATCTCAATGAAGATACGTTGAAGAGAGCGAGGGAACTGCAGAGGGCAGCCTAAGACTATAAAGAGAGGTTGGAATCTGTAATTAATTTGTAATTTAGGTCATTTCTGGGTTTCACCTTGGCTTCAAGCTTTTAACGAATGAGTGCAGGGAAGACTTCGCTAAACTTTAACATAAGACTGATTGATCTTTATTGATGATAATTTTAATACACTTGATCTTCAAAATTATTAAAAATACATAATAATTGGCTAAAATGAAATCGTGGTCATCAAGGAGCCCCCCGTTTGATAAAATCAGTCAATTTTTACACCATCTCATTAATGCGAGCCTCGTTGCCTTTAAAATCCTGGGTAGTATCGATGACAAGTACTTTTGTCGGATCATATTCCTCAAACCATTTCTCGTGTTTATCGTGCACCATCTGCAAATATTCAAGCGGTATTTCCTTTTCTTCTTCTCTTTTCCGCAGCAAAGTTCGCTCGAAACATTTCTGAGGAGAACAGTGCAGGTATATTATCTTCGCCTCGTTTATGGGTGCGATCTTCTAGAAGGACTGATATAGTGATCGATAGATTTCATACTCACTCTTGTCCATAAACTCCAAATCCCGCATTATCTCTGAAAACACGAATTTGTCAGCCAAAATGCTGCGTTCTGAAATTTTAATCTTGTCTGGATATCGTTGACATGCCTCTTGCATCTTTTTAAGTCTTGTGTAGATTGCGTAAATTTGGAAGGTAAAGCCCCATCTTTTTGGCTCAGAATAATATCTTTCCAACATGTTAATTTGGGAATTTCCCAGTGATTGCCACTCCTTGACAGGTTCCTATATCCACTCCAACTATGGAATTCTTTCTTTGAGCACTTCCAAAAATGTGGACTTGCCGCAGCCGATGTTGCCTTAAATGGTAAAATAGGTGGTGGCTGGTTCATCAGTCGATTTAAACATTTTAGGTGACGCTTGATTCATTCCTAACGATAAAATTATGGATGATTAATAGCGTAGAGTGTTATATATAACTAGATATAATCTTCTATCTTGGTCTGTGCTTCATAATACAACTTTGCATAACATTTAATATTTGAATTGCATAAGGGCAATAGAATAATCAATATCAATTCACAAAATCATATTTTTTTAATTTAGATTTTTTTAACTTCTTTCGAGGTTGCTTTAGAATGTCAAACCATGGATGTTTGACTGCATCTTCAAGGGATATTCTTTAATCTGGGTTATTCTTGAGAAGTTGGTCCACTAAATTAATTGCCTCTGGAGAAAGAAGTCGTTTATCACTAAATTTATACTACCCATCCATCGTGTTTTTTAAAATATCAGCGATCGTATAGTCATTAAATGGAAGCATACCTGTCAACCTTGCTTAATCGATACTTACATAAAATAAACAATAACTCCGATTGCGAAGTTATCGATCTTGAAACTGATGGCTTCATTTTTCAAAATTTATGGGGCGATATAGTTAGGAGTACCGGCCAAAAGATCTAGATAATTTAGGAAACAACCTTAAGAAGTATGTTCGTTTAATTTCGAGAGATAGTTGCTGAATCCAAAGTCTATAACTTTGATGTTGGACACCTCCTGCGACTCCTAGTCAATCACGACCTGAATAACTACAGGTTTACCTAATTTATTGAATAGATACCATAATATTCTCAGGCTTTAAATCTCTATGCACGATCTAAAAGGAATGCAAGCATCTAATTCCAACAATAATCTGCTGGGCTAGTTTTGCCGCATCATACTCGTCTAAATACTAATAATCTTTCACAAATTCAAAGAGATCTTTGCCATTCACTAATTCAGTTATGATATAGATATGGGTCTTGGACTGGATGCACTCTTTGAATTCAAGCAGTAGCGGATGGGACACGATTTGCATGATGCTGCTTTAGTGACTAATTTATCTCAAAAATACGCAATTGTTTCCTTCGCCTATGGATCTAACTTGAAAGTGGCGATCTCCTTTAAAGCGTACTATTTGTTCTCAGCAATATTCTTACATTTGTAGACTAATGAAAATTTGCCAGTCCCTATTTTTTAGCCGATTTAATATCGCTCATGCACAGTTGAGCCTTTGTAAAATTTCATCAACTCCATCCACTAGAGAAGCAGTCCTTAGTTTTTGAAATATATCTTTTTTTACTGATAGATTCCGTCTCGATGAGTGATGTTAATTCCAAAACCATTTGCATCTTAAAATACTTTCTTGACGTATAGTCCTTAAAGACAAACAATAGCAATGGGTTTTTGCTCATTCTTCTCAAGGCAAATTACCAATATGAATTGCTTTAAAAACAGCTTGATCTTAGTGAGCTTCCCTGCAATAATCATTCTTGCATCTGAAGTCTTATCGCATGGGGACTCAAGGTATTTTGGATTACGAGTGAAAGGATCAATTTACCAAGTCATATTATGGAAACCCTCATAGTAGTTTTCGTAAAGAGCCTTGTGAACGCTAATCCAGTTATAAAATTGTTCAAAGTTCAATCTGAATTACTACTCCATTACCTTCCGTACTTGATATCGATCTTTGCTTCTTGAAAGATTCTTTTGGCAAACTTTTTAACGACTTGCTGAATATTGACAGTCTTGATATCATAGACGTTTTCGCCATCCTTCAAATGAAGGACCAATTCATTTGATTTATACTGCTCCTTTATATTACGCATCACATCCTTCCCGATCAGACTGTGCAACGCCCCCGATTCGAGTCTGTCATCAAGTTTATAAAAATGGGATTTTTTCTCATTTGGCCTATCGTTATTCAGTGCGTTCTTTATGCTGATTTCGCTCTCTCTCCGCTTGCCGTCCAAGTATTCGCTTTTTCTCATATTTTAGATGGGGATCAGATGCTTCTTCAACTCGAGCTCAATGAAGTCCCTGTCGTTCAGGATCTATTTCAGGTCTTCCTTGGGGTAGTTATAAAGCTGAATTAGACAGTTGCTACCATAGTCAAAAACTCGTTGAAAAACACACCGTCGAGCTACTGCCCATTTTTGGAGAAGAACTTATAGAGCAAGCTGATCTTCTCTTTTTATGTCGACTTAAATATTTTCGCGATTCCTCGGATAAATTACGACTCACTGATGAGATTGGACTCATCAACATCGAACTCCTTAAAGAGGCGGTCTCCCCAAAATCCGTTCTTATGGAAGAAAAGCAGAAAGTTTTAGAGGCTTATTTTTCGAGCGACGGTTCTGTTGGCCAGGTCCTCATACATGAGGTGCAATAGGTAAATTTCTTAATCGGAAACTGGATTTATCCACGGTTACGTATCTGTTTAATTTGGCTCATGGCTTCCTTCTGCAAGGAAGAGTTGCTATTGACTCCCATACAGCCTCCCATCCTGTCGCAGTTCACTAAATTGATTAAATTACTCAAGAATATCATTCAACCGGAATTTCACAAATGGGAAAGAGTTTTCCAGTCTTAAGGCTCCAATAGGCTTCCCCACCGTTGCATTGACAATCGAAGACATCTTCATCGATTATGATAGATAAAGCCTTTATGGAATGTTGTTAGCCCTTCTGATCAGAGCTAGCATCACAAAGATAAACTACAACTACACCGCTTCCAGTTGAACAAAAACTCTGCTCTTTTATGCAACTGATAGTCTATAATTAATAGATTTTAGATCAA